>Ga0114959_10000076_pt1 | contig 87213 bp, 98 predicted proteins | sample C_130625_EF_Meta_FD_87317 | JGI IMG/M metagenome (GOLD analysis project Ga0114959, IMG submission 87317) | Freshwater microbial communities from Lake Croche, Canada to study carbon cycling - C_130625_EF_MetaG | ecosystem: Environmental > Aquatic > Freshwater > Lake | place: Lake Croche, Canada...
GTACAGAAACGACCCTTGGTTTGTCCTCGAACGTTGTAGACGGGCTGTGTTTCGCAGCCGTCGGCTTCGCATGTTTTATTTTTCACATCCACCATCTCGGGCTCTTTGTGTTCTGTACAGAAACGACCCTTGGTTTGTCCTCGAAGGTTGTAGTTGGGCAGTGTTTCGCACCCGTCGGCTTCGCATGTTTTATTTTTCACGTCCACCATATCGGGCTCTTTATGTTCGGCACAGAAACGACCCTTGGTTTGTCCTCGAACGTTGTAGTTGGGCCGTGTTTCGCAGCCGTCAGCTTCGCATGTTTTATTTTTCACATCCACCATCTCGGGCTCTTTGTGTTCGGCACAGAAACGACCCTTGGTTTGTCCTCGAAGGTTAAAAATAGCACGTTTACCACACTGACACTTTACCATGATTAGTAGATTGTAGAATTTTGTACAAAAGTTTCAAATTTAAAATAGGAGGTATATATCGCTCATATTTTTATATTAGAAATTTAAAGATTCTTGTATAAAATAAAATGAAAAAAGAAGAACGTATATTTGCCATCAGAACATTGGCAAGACAACATCCTTATGCTGAAAATGTAGGATATATGTGGAAAAATCCGTTGAATCCAAGAAGTAGGGGAATAAGATGGTCCAGACAAGATTTAACGTTATTTCGTAATTTTCAAATTGAATGTAGATAATCCAATCGATCCATCGTCTTCGTTTGATATTTTATAAGTCTTGAACAAACTAATTATCGTGAACAGGCCAATCGTGATCGTTTTATCTTACCAGATGATAAGGATTCGTTCTTCACTAGCACGATTGATGCGCTCATCGGCTTTATCATATCTGTAGAACATCGCATAAAATTGTGATGAATTATTTTTTATCTTTATTATCATAAATGATATGTCAATACTGTAATAAAGAATTTTCTTCCAAAATTAGTTTATACCAACACCAGCAAAAAGCTAAATACTGTCTTCAATTACAAGGGTTAACAAATACTAATTATAATTGTGAACATTGTAATAAATCTCTTAGTACAAATGAGCGCCTTTTAACTCATTTTAACTCATGTAAAATAAAAAAGAAGAAGGATGAAGTCTCAAAAGAAAACGATCTAACATATGGTTATAAAAATAGCATTAAAGACTTACAAAACGAAATTCTTAATTACCAGGAAAAGATTCGCGAGAAGACCGACTACATTGCCAAGCTCGAAACGAAACTTGAAAAGTTTGAGAATGCTGTTGTGGCCAATATGGCGGCTACTACGCATGCCTTATATGAGGAAGAAAACGACGATAATGAGGAAGCAATTCCTCTTGTCAAAAAACTCGATTCTATAGTAATAAACGATGACGATAGAAAAAATGTTGAGTACTCCAACATCACTCTCAATAACGTAGTAATAACTTCTCGCCCAATTGACCACTACGTAAATGCAACTCAACTATGTCAAGCTGGTGGAAAGAAATTTAATGACTGGTTTAGACTTGATACAACAAAAGAACTAATTAACGAATTAGAAGCCGAAGCGGGAATTCCCGCTTCGGGATTGATAGATACAAAAACAGGTGGAAATGATAAATCAAAACAGGGTTCTTGGATTCACCCTGATCTTTCTATCCAACTTGCTCAATGGATTTCACCTAAATTCGCTATCCAAGTAAGTAAATGGATTCGTACAATTTTTAGGGATGGTTCACTTGAAATTGACCTATCCCTTATGCGAGAAAAAGAAGTAGAAATGAGAGAGAAAGACGCTCGTATCAAACAGCTTGAATCTGTATGTCTCAGTAAACAACGTAGGGCTGTATATCCTGAAAGAAACGTTATTTACATGCTTACTACCGACGACCATCTAAAACGTCGTACCTACATCATTGGGAAGGCAAAGAATCTCACCAATCGTCTTAGCACCTATAACAAGACTTGCGACCATACCGTAGTTCACTATCGTGAATGTAAAAATGAAGATGACATGGATACTGTTGAAATATTAATTTTAAACAAATTAAGAGATTATCGTGAACAGGCAAATCGTGATCGTTTTATCTTACCAGATGATAAGGATGATTCGTTCTTCACTCGTACCATCGATGAGTGCATCGGCTTCCTATAAATTCTATACAAATTATTCAAGGATTAATTAAGCCAATAATTTTTTATAGATGTCGGGAAATAGCGAAAATTGTCGGGAAATAGCGAAAATTGTCGGGAAATATCGAAAATTGTCGAAAAAAAAACGACAAATTTATTTTTTCTTGTTATATATAAAATATATAAATGAGTACATGTAATTATTGTAATAAAACATTTACTAGTAAATATATACTTAAAACACACCTTGAACGAAATAAGAAATGTATTAACGCGCGAGGTCTTGAAATTACATCTCAATTTATATGTAAATCATGCGAACATGTCTCGATGAAACGCAGTGATTTTCAAATCCATCTCTCGAATTGTATGAAATATGCTATAGATTTAGAGAAGGAAACATATGAAAAGAAAATAACAGAAAAAGATATCCACATCACCAAACTCGAACAAGATCATCACGACAAGATTTCAGGGAAAAACGAGTACATCGCAAAACTCGAGGCAAACATCGCGAAGCTCGAAACGAAACTTGAAAAGTTTGAGAATGCTGTTGTGGCCAATATGGCGGCTACCACGCATGCCTTAGACGCAAAAGCTGCGAAGGCCACTCAATTGACTACGAACAATACGACGTTGACTACGAATATTACGGTAAACAATGTTCTCAACCTTTCGCAAGAGCATGTCAAGAAGGTTCTTACGGAGCAGTTAGACTACAATGTTGTGTATGCCGGCCAATCCGGCTTGGCCGCGTTTGTGGTCGAAAAAATGTTAAAAAATCAGGCGGGTAACTTGATTTATCGTTGTGTCGATCCTAGTCGACAGATGTTTGAGTTTATGGACGAGAACGGCGATACGGTGAGAGATATGAAGGCCGAGAAACTGATCCAGTCGTTAGTGAAAGGCGAGGTTATCAAGATTGGGTTGGAGCAGGCCGGTAAAGGGTGGAATACCGATGACCCAAAATTAAATGTCCAGCGAACGGAGGTTTTTAGCGCAAATGTGAATGAATACGCTAATCTGAACCGTAACAATACGGTATTTCGGTCAAAAGTGTCGTCTATGACAACATAAATTATACAATTTATAAAAATATAAAATGAGACACACACACAATTTTATTTTTATTGTGTGTGTTGATTTCGCGTATTGCTATAAATATTTATATTTCTATATCTATAAAATTTTAGAAATTAATTATAAGATAGATATAGAAATTAGAAGAAATATGTAACTTTGTTTTCATCGATATCTTCGTTTTCGTCGTACTTTGTATAGTCGTCTTCATCGTCATCCTCGTAATCTTTGGCGATATTATAGTCTTCATCTCGATAGAGGTATCGTGATTTGCCTCGGTAGATAAAATAGTGGTGTCGTTCGGCTCGATCCATGCAGTTAATGAAGATGTCAAATAAACCGCGATCTTTTTCGCTTGTCCATTCAACCGATGTTCCTAATACAGAAACAACTAAATTTTGAGAGGTTAGAGGCGTCTCAGAGTCATATCTATCATGATATGAACAAAGTGCCTTCAAAATATGAGGGTATATTTCTTGGTCAATACCGTTGTGATCGTCGCTGCAATAACGTAGTTGAATTTTACCGAACGATCGTTCACAAAACGATGTTCGAAACATAAATGTAACTTCAATCATTTTATTTATAATAAAATAAAATGAATACGATTGCGCGTTTACTACTTTCATTTACCATTTGGAATCTATTTTTTATAGTGTGTCTATTGTTAGGCAAAGGCGATATCTATTTTTGTCTATTCAATTCGTTATGGATTGCTATTGTAGTTACGGTTGTTCATTTGACGGTATCTGTTGAAAAAATCGACGATTACATATCAAGTTTGTTTCCGTTTATGAGGGGTAAGAGAATGTTATTACTGGTAATGGATTTCTTAGTGCATTATCTGCCTTTCATAGTGTTGTTATGGGTTGTCTGGAAATCGGTAAATACGGAAAGAATCACCAAAGGGTTTTTGACGTCGATTGTTGTGTTTTTGTCATACGCAATTATAATGAGGAAACAGTTAGGCACTATTTATTTCACTTGATTTTTTTACATTCGTTACATTCATTGGATCTATCGCCGAATTCCGCCAAGAATAGGAAGTCTTCGGGTTCTATGGGGTACCCCAATTGTATTCTATATTCTATTATCTCTTTTTCATTTTTCGGATCTTTTTGATGTTTCACTCCGATACATGATTTTTTCTTATGGTTTTGAACCAAAAAAGGCGACGCGAAAGACGAGTCGCATGAATCACATAGATATTCGTGATTGCGAAGGATATGACGAATGTAAGAATACCACATTTTATTTTTTATTAATTCTATAAAAAGTAAAATCATTTTTAGAATTCTAAAATCAGCTATAAATCATTATTTCCGCAAGAGAAATAATAAAAAAAGTACAATTATAAAAGAATATGTCGTATGCATCTATTATCCCTATAATCCATCAAGCCGTTTTTTCGAATATAAGCGCGAGTTTGATTGCGTACTTGTCGAGTGTAACGTTATACAAGGAATCAAGGACTGAGAATTACGAGAAAGAGGTAGATAAATTGCAAATGAATAAATTACTGAAATGGATGAATATGTTTTTTGATGAGGCAAACGATAACGAAAAGAATGAAAAAGTATCGGATATAAAGCAGGCTTACCGCCGTGAGTTGTACAGTATTTACAAAACCATTGCGTCTGATTACATACAGTATGAGCACTGGATTAAATATAACCAGTCGTTGTGGGTTTTTCGGACGTACCGTCAGAAAAATACAAAATACTTGTCGCAAAAAATCTTGTCCGACCTTGTTCTTTTTCACGAGGGTGTAAATTTGTTTTCGAAGTGTTAATTTTATTGATTAGGAGGAGTAACAGTCTTGATATTTTTCATCCAGTTTGGCGGAACGGTTGCGTAAGATTCTAGACATTTTGCGCAACCGCAACCTCCCTTGCATTTTGCGCAACCGCAACCTCCCGAATCCAACGAGTTTATCAAAAAGATAAAAATAATGAAAATTAGAATATTTAGATACATCTTTATTTTATAAAATTAATATAAAATAAATGAAATACGCAGTAGAGTTTATTGGAACTTTTATGTTTCTTAGCGTAATTTTGAGTCACCCGGAACCAATTCCGATTGCAATTGCACTGGCCGCCGTTATTTTCTTTGGCGCAACCGTTTCGGGCGCTCATTACAATCCGGCCGTATCGGTAATGATGGCAATGGACGGTCGTATGCCTGTATCGGAAATGATAGGTTATATCCTGGCACAAGTAGCAGGAGCGGCGGTTGCGTTGTTGGTCTATAACAAATATATCAAAAATAAAAAATAAACTAATTATAAATGAGATCTTTGCGCCCATTACGTCCGTGCCCAGACGGTTATGAACGTAATATAACGGAAAAATCAAGAAGATGTCGAAAAAGTTGCGTTCCTCCTGAAATACGTAACGAGTCTGGAAAATGTAAGTCTTCAAAAAAGACAACATCACGAAAGTCTAGAAAATCGCCTCGAAAGTCGGCACGAACGTCGAGAAAGTCACCACGAACGTCGAGAAAGTCACCACGAACATCGAGAAAGTCGTCTCGAACATCGAGAAAGTCGTCTCGAACATCGAGAAAGTCGTCTCGAACGTCGAGAAAGTCACCACGAAAGATGAAAGACGATGAAGAAAAAGAGGAAAAGAAAGATAAAAAGAAAAAATCAAAAATAAAGACTAAAAAATCAGGAAAGAAAATGAAAATCTGGTCTCCCCTCCGCTATAAATCATCCGGCGGTACTTACGCCGAAAATGAATATAAATGCATAACATCAAGCCGCCTACCGCTTGCCCCTCACCAGACACGGGTTGTATCCTTCCTTCAACAAGAAAACGCCAGAGGACTTCTTGTCATTCACGGTGTAGGAACCGGTAAAACATTGACCGCCGTAACGGCCAGTCAGTGCTTTCTTCAACAAAATCCGGCCCATCGTGTGATTGTAGTTACTCCCACAAGTCTTCAACAAAATTTTATCAAAGAGCTTGAAACGTACGGCGCTAAGCTGACGAAGCGGTACGCAATGTATACCATTCAGGGGTTTAGCGCTGCCATTAAAAAAGGCACAAAAATTCCATGTAAAAATACACTTCTGATTTTGGATGAAGCCCACAATATTCGATCAGAAGTAAGCGATGACTGCGATAAAGTCGGAGTATATGCTAGAAATCTAATCGAGTGTGCCAAAGATGCTAAGAAGGTATTGCTACTGACTGCGACTCCTATAATCAATCGGCCATGCGAAATTGTCAATTTGATCGGTATGATCGACGGCGAAGAGCCAATCGAGGCCGATGTGCTAAATAAAATGTTGAGCAATAAAGACGATCGGATGTTAAAGGACTATATTGGCTGCAAAGTTAGCGTGTACACCCGAGATACTAAAAAACACGATCCAGATTTCCCGGATTCGACAAATAACGATGTATTTCTAGTGATGTCGCCAAAGTATGCGCACGAATACAAAAAGATTGAAGATAGCACGGAGCTTCCCATTAAAACTTTTTACAACGGCGCTCGTCGAGCGAGTAACTCGCTTGAAGGAACTAGGTCGCAAAAGATTGACTGGATTATGGATCACATTGAGAAGAGCGAAAAACAAGATAAGTACGTAGTTTTCAGTCATTTCTTATCGTCTGGTTTGGAACTTCTCAAAGCCCGTCTCAAAAAAGAAAAGATACCTTTCCTTCATATTACCGGCGATGTAAGTATGAAAGTGCGCGCCGAAACCGTGAGACAGTATAACCGGGGCGCCATTAAAGTCCTTATGATTAGCAAGGCGGGCGGCGAAGGTCTGGATTTAAAGAAGACGCGAAATGTAATTGTCATGGAGCCGGCATGGAATGAATCGACTCATATGCAAGTGATTGGGAGAGCGGTTCGAAAAGGCAGTCATTCCGATGAGCCGGCGTCGCGTCGACATGTTAATATCTACAGATTGTTTCATATTAAGCCGGATGAACAGGCGTTTTACAAGAAAGCCGCAACGGAGTTATGGGAAAGACACCCTATTCCGGGAAGTAAATTGTCGGTCGATTTGTATTTACGCAATATAGCGTATAGCAAGCAAGAGAAAATTGAAGAGTTTATGGACAAAATCAAGAGATTGTCGATCGAACGAAAGAAGTGTTAATTTTTTCTGTGAAAATATAAAAAAAAGACGTCTATAAATTATATTAAAGACCTGTTCTCAACCATAAAAGAATGTCTTATGCTCGTAGTTATGCGCTAAACGAGGACCCGCCGATGTCGGCACGCGATGGTCGTTCGTTAAAAGAACATGTCGAATTATTGCATTTAATTATACTCAAACAAGTCGAGAGTGTCGATATTCTTGGTAAGAAGGTAAAGAGTTTGGAAGAGGCCAATGAAAAAGAAGCCGAATCTGAAAAGGCCGAATCTGAAAAGTCGGAAAAAGACGACGAAAAAAATGAAAAAGATGAAAAAGACGACGAAAAAAAGACTCGTTTTTCAACATTATTTGGAATTTCAACCGTCGCTGCATTTATGGTTGGGTTGGGGGTATATTTTACGCGTCGGAATTAATTTTATTATATTTTAAATGGAAAACCATTTAAAAAATGAGTGATCAAAACAATATCGCGAAAGGTCAAATTGTAAAAGACGTAAAAGATGTAAAAGACATTTCTATTAACAAGACTTCCAGATTCCGTGTTCGCGCAGGTGAATACTCGAAAATCGAACACCCACGTTACCAGAATTTATCGATCCTTAATTTAGCCGGTTTTCACGATCGCCTTATTTCTCTTGTAGAAGAAATTTCCTATATTTTCACCGAAAAAGTTAATATCAAAATGAGTTTCCTGACACACGGAGGGTTTACGGCCATAAAGTGCGCCAGCTTTTTTAAGAAGATGTATGTACACTATACACAGGACCACGAGTCAACAATCCCTTACAATATTAATTACTACAAGATTGATAATATCCAGCGACAAATGCTACCCGATGAATGGATCAATATCAATTTCGATCAACCCGGTCGCAATATCATTATAGCCCCTCAATCCGACTTATCATTCCCGCGTTGCCACAAATACCCCCTAACAAATGTCGGAACGACTCACACGCCACATCCTAATCTATACCTTTACGTAGCCGATTTGATAAACGACGAGTTTGTTGAACATTTCCGGCTTGAAATTAACGCTGAAAAACAACTTACCTATGACAATCTTTTGCATCTTTGCGTGATGGTAAAGGACGGAGGAGGCCAGTTTGAAAATATGTTAACCAATAATATTAGCATTTGCGACCGTTGGACGATTCTGGACACGGGCAGTACCGATCAGACAATCGCCACGATCCACAATACACTGGTCGGAAAACGACGCGGCCAGCTGTTTGAGGAACCGTTTATTAATTTCAGAGACAGTCGTAACCGGTGCCTTGATTTGGCGGGAACGAGATGTAAGTTTATCATTATGCTCGACGATACGTATATAGTGAGGGGAGATCTACGCGAGTTTTTACAGATTGTAAGAGGCGATCAGTTTTCCGACTCGTTTTCGCTTTACGTTATGAGCGACGATACGAAATACGGCTCGAATCGCATTATTAAATCGGCGTCTGGGCTGCGCTATATGTATCGTATTCACGAGGTAATCAGCGACAAAAACAATATCAATGTTGTTATTCCGGAAGACGATGTCTACATTCTGGACGCCAGATTTGACTATATGGAAGAACGAACCATGAAACGAAAACAGATGGACCTGAAATTGCTGTTCGAGGAAGTCGAAGAGGATCCAAGCAATCCTCGAACGTACTATTATCTAGCGCAGACGTATAGTCTTCTGAAAGAATACGATAAAGCGTTTCACTACTTCATGAAACGAGCGTCCTATACCAATTCTGGGTTTATTCAAGAACGAATCGATTCGGTATTTGAAGCCGCGCGTTTATCGAATTTTCAGTTGAAGAAACCTTGGGAAGAATGTCTGGCACTCTACGAAAATTGCTATAAAATCGACGAATCGAGACCCGAATCTCTATACTTCATTGGAATTCACTATTACCTTGAAGGAAATGTCGAGAAGGCGTACCCCTATTTCAAGAAAGGTTTTGAAGTTGGGTTTCCCGTGCATTGTCAATACAGTTTGAAACCTACTTTGAGTTACCACTTCTTGCCTAAATTTCTTACCAAGATTTGTTATCATATGGAAGACTATCAAACAGGCGAAGCCGCTTCCGAGTTGTACCTAAAACATAATAAACCGACCGACGACTCGTACCCTGAAATTATGGCGTGGCATCTTATTTTTAAGAAATTGAATGAAGTTAAGATTCCTAAAAATTCTAAAATCACAATTCCCGAAAAACCCATTATATGTTTTGTGGCTGATGGGGGGTTTGCGCCATGGAGTGGCAGTAACATTATAACAAGCGGTGTAGGCGGGTCGGAGACCTATATTATTGAAATGGCGCGATATCTTCAACGCGATGGCCGATTTCAAGTGATTGTGTTTTGCAATTGTCCGTCAACCGAGAATTTTGAGGGAGTTGAGTACCGTCATCTGAGAGAGTACACAGCGTTTATTAACGAGACTTACGTTCATACGTGCATCATTAGCCGTTTTACGGAATACCTACCTCTGACATTCAAGGGCCACTCTGAAAATGTGTACCTTGTGTTGCACGATTTATCGCCGTCTGGCGTTGTAATTCCATTAGATAATAAGCTGAAAAAGGTGTTTTGCTTGACAGAATGGCATGTCCAATACTTCCTATCACATTTCCCGACGTTGAAGGATCTAACGGTTCCCTTTTACTATGGAATCGCGCCATCAAATGCGTCGAATGCGTCGAATGATTCGAATAATAAAAATAAATACCAATTTATCTACTCCTCTTTTCCGAATCGGGGACTTCTTCCCCTTCTTCAAATGTGGCCGTCGATTCTTCGTATTCAACCGATTGCCTCATTGCATATTTACGCAGACGTAAACGGAAAATGGGCCAACGAAAATTCGCCCGAACAAATGGTCGAAATTCGACGTCTGCTTGGTGTTTACGGAAACACTCATAATATTACGTATCACGGGTGGGTAGATAAGAAGACATTGGCAAACGCGTGGAACGAGTCCGGTATTTGGTTTTATCCATGTATTTTTATGGAGACATTTTGTCTTACGGCTCTGGAAGCCGCTCGTAGCAAGACGCTTGTTGTTACCAACAATTTGGCGGCATTGCAGAATACAGTCGGCGATCGAGGGCTAGTTATTCCGATCGAAAAAGTTGAGGATGTTATGACAGCGGAGTGGCAAAAACGCGCGCTCGATAAGATGACGCCTTATCTTACAGGAGAAACCGACGAAAACAACTTAATTACGCGAAACTACGAATGGTCATTAAATCGATCGTGGGAAAATCGCGCGACTGATATGTTGGATACTTATATTCTGACGCAGCCTTATCAATACAAAGGGTTATACAATTGGGCAAGCGATGTCCCAGTTGGTCACAAACAGATTTTTATGGCGATGATTGAAAAGTTTAATGAAAGGCTTCGAGAAAAACCTCGGGTACTTGAAGTAGGGGTGTACACGGGTATGTCACTGATTGAGATTATGCGTCAAATCCCCGGTTCGATTGGAACGGCTATCGATAGTTGGAAAAAATACAATGAAACTCGAATAATGGAATCGATAGATGAGTTAAAGGTAGAGGACTCTTTCCGTCATAATATTTCTAAGGCGGGTCTAACCGATCGTGTTACCGTTTACAAGGGCGATTCTAGCATTGTATTGATGGATCTTGTAACAAAGAATACGAGTAAATTCGATTTTATCTACATAGACGGAAGTCATTTGGCGCTTGACTGTTACCTCGATATGACGTTGGCATTTCAATTGCTAGAGAAGGGCGGAATGATGGTAATTGATGACTACGTCTACAATCTTGGCAAACCATTGGAAAGCCCGTACGAAGGTGTAAACCGTTTTCTAGATAAATACGACGGCCAATATCAGATTATCAGTAAGAGCTACCGAGTCTTTCTGGTTAAGATTTAGCTAATAACTTATAAAATTAAATTTTTTATAGGATATCCTATAAAAATGAAGAATGAAAGAAGAGAGCGAGAATGTTTGAGATAGTCTAAAAATGGGTCGTCGAAATCGCAGACGCAATCGCAGACGCAATCATCGTAAAAACAAAAAGTATGAACTGAGTAATGAGTTTCTAAAAAAACTTACAGCCTATATTGAAAAAGAAAATTTATCTAAAACAGAAAAAACAGACCCTAAATCGGAAATCTCAGAAATGTCATACCAATTTCAAATGATAAAAATTTAGACGGTATAAAGAGATTTTCTATATATAAATGTATGTATGCCTCCGTTACGACGAGATGTAATTTACCCTATTTTTTTAAAATGCCTCCCGTTTGTTGAAGATGAGTTCTGGAAAGAGACCTTCGAAGAACTTTCATATGGCAATTGTTATCAAGGGTCATATCTTAGTAAAGGATTTTTATGTTGTAACGTAAAAGGGAAAGAATTTATCTATAAGTTCCTTGATAAGGAGCCCCAACGTATTTACAATGACATATCGAAACTTCTTAAAGAAAAACTCAATATTATGAGCAAAAACGACCGAAAGATCCTAATCCATGAATTTGAAGAATTAGAACAGCATTTAAAAATTCTCAAACAAACAGAATGGAACGATATAAAGAAAAAAAGCGTGAAAGATATTCTTTTCCAAAATTACCTGATCAAGCATAAAAAGGAAAACGAATTGCGCGATTCGCAAATACGATGCCTGTATCACACAATAAATCTAGGTATGATGCTTAAATCGATTAAAAATACAGATATTGTATATCACGATGGCGAGATATTTGAAATCAAGGGCATTACATTCGCAAAAGGGAAATACAAGATAGACATCGATATCTATTCGGGGCTCGATGAAGAAGTGTCAAAGGTTTCCGAGAAAAAAGACGAAAAATTGTTACGACATCTATAAAATATTTTTTAGACAAAAATATTTATTCAACCAACTCATTTCCTAGAATTTTCTTTAATTGTCCAAGAAGAGGTCCGTGGTAAATATGGCTGCCTCTTTCTAGACTTATAATAACGCTTTCTTTCACCATCATTTGTTTGGCCAAATCCGATCGGCGCATCCCTTTTGAGGTCCTGAGACGTTCAAGCCGTTTACCGAAATCGGCTGTAAAAAACTTTGGTTTGTCATCTTTAGAATCATCCGCTGCAACATTTTCACTAAATTTGATAATCTTAATCGAATCCGCAGGCTTTGCAACTACAGTTTTCCAATCCATTTTATTATAAAAAATGGATAATAATTATACATAAACATTTTTATTTGAAATCGTGAAATTATTATATAAAATAAAAATGTTAAAATAATTTTATGAACGCAATTGATAGTAAATTTATGATTTTAACTAAACCTAAAAAATATTCCAAACATAAAAATAACCTGCAAAATATCGATGACGATTCTCTGCGCAACATCGCAGGTTTCTTAGATAACAGGACCATTATTAATTTACTTGTAGTATCGAGGCATGTTCATACATCATTTTTAGATAAAAAAGATTCATACAACGAGTACAATTGCTGCGCTCAAAAACCGTTTTTTTCGTATCGCTATAAAAACTTATTCACTTCGATCTCAATTTATTCAAGCGACGATCTAATTAAATGTATCCGACGCTATATCGATCACAAACAGTCCATTCAAAAGACAACTCTATATTTGACAAAAGACCAAAATCTCCTTTGGCCTTTCACGTCAAAGGAGATGGTTTACCGATAATGAAATCATATCTAAAAACGTATTATTAAATATAATAATTGAAATGATTGACGTACTCTTGATTCTAGTGTTTTATTCGCTGATTATCACACTTTTTGAAGCAAAAAACCAGCAAATTGTTCGCATTTTGGAATCGCATCTTGAATACATGAAAGATATTAATCTGAGACTGTTACCCAAACGTGATTGCGATTGTGAAGAGGCATGTGAAGATGAACAAGACGTCGAGGATTTAGACGACGACAATGAGTGTGTTGCATCGGATACAGAAGAAGAAGAAAATTGTTCAACATGCAATAAAAACGACGATGAGTGTACATGCGTAAACAGGTATAAGGAGTTGCGAACGAAGAAAGTGCAATAAAAAATTTTATATTTTACAATATAAAATGAAAAAGAAATCACCTCGACAAAAGTGTCAAGAGATGGTTTCTGCTAAAATCGCAATCAACATGCGCGAATACAAAGCCGGTCGTTATAAATCACCTGCCCAGGCAAAAGCAGTCGCATACGCACAAGTGGCACAAAAATCTCCAATGTGTAAACGTATTCTTTCGCGTTCCCGTAAAACGAAAAGTCCTAAAAATAAAAAATAATATATTAATAAAATATGTACTCATCAAGTCATTCCAGTCATTCCAAAGATTCCAATGACCATAAAAATGGCATGATCACTCGATATCTACTAGCAGTTCTTTTCATCCTACTTGTATCGTCAAGACAAATGTCTGACTATTTTGCAACAATGATGGAAAGCTCGGAAATGTCATCTTCAACTGCACAACTCGTATACAGTATCACGGCAATCGCCCTATTTTCTCTATTTTACTACCTATCGTGCGACCACAACGAACGGGAAAACTTTTTCTTTGTTCCAACTCCACACGATGATCGAGTCCTAGGTCGCAATGAACCACGAGAAGCCATATTTGATTCCAATAAAGGAGTCACGTTCGACTTCTCAACCGTTGGGTCAGGTATGTGCAACGAACACGGCTGCAACGATTATGGTCTAATAAAGGGATGCCCCGGTAAAAACCATTTGTACGGCGAAGGATCTATACCAAATTTTATGTGAGTTAGTCATCTCTAAATACAAGACGCGGCGGTGGCGCCGGCGGATCGTCGACAAACATTACAAGTTCAGTATTGGATCGAATCAGATAATTATTATTACGTTCGGCAAGCTCATCCTTATCGAACAAATGAATGCGATACACATTACCGTCCGATCTAGTGTAAATATTGTCAATGTTCTCGCTTTCTAAGAACCTTTTTATGTCTCCAATTGTGTCAGTCGCAATTTGTCCTAGGTCTTTTGAGCCTGTTCGCAAATCTACAACCAGATCGCCTGCCATGTTAAATATGCGTATAGTAAACGCGTCAGCCATCACAGTATTACGATAAATACGATACATTTATTAATTTAAAAAAATTAATAAAGATAAATGAGCACACATTTAAATTACTCCATTACCGGAATGAATCATGCAATTTTAACCATGCAAAATGCGCTTGACGAAATGAGATCTGCCATGAAATATATGAATATTCAAGCACCGAATGAAGTGCCTAATGAAGAAGTGCCGAATGAAGTGCCTAATGAAGTGCCTAATGAAGCACCGAATAAAGAAGTGCCTAATGAAGTGCCTAATGAAGTGCCTAATGAAGAAGTGCCTAATGAAGTGCCTAATGAAGCGCCTAATGAAGAAGTGCCTAATGAAGCACCGAATAAAGAAGTGCCTAATGAAGAAGTGCCTAATGAAGAAGTGCCTAATGAAGCGCCTAATGAAGAAGTGCCTAATGAAGTCTCTAATGAAGTTTCAACTGAGCAGATTATTTTAGATACGTTTTACCCTAACTTTGAAACACGCTACCCACACTTCGAGTCTTTGTCGTCACTAGAACTATTGGATAGTATGAAAAATATTTTAATGAAACCTACATCTTACCCACAGTTTGGAGCTCAATGCCCCGACTTTGGAGCTCAATACCCACACTTTGGTGCTCAATACCCACACTTTGGCGCTCAATACCCTTATTTCGACTGTTTCACGTTAGAAAATAATCAATACATTGAATGTAATGTAGTTGAAACTTTTAAGAACCAAAAACTGGCAGAAAAATTATTTTCTAAACATTCCAAAAAACACCTAACGAATGATATTGCACACGACTTTAAATCTTGCGACACAATCACGGATGATATATCGAATATCTCGAATATCTCGAATATCTCGAACGATGAAAAAACCGCCGTATCATTTATCGAGGATGAGAAGGATGATCGTCCTATCCAAGAATCTATTCTCTCTTGCCAACCGGCGCCCAACGATAAATTGCATGTAATCATTGTAATCTCAAATCCATGTCTTTACTTACGCCGTTATCAACTCGCCCAAGAGTTTATGAAACGAATGGAACAAAATAAAGATATCATTCTATATGTCGTAGAACTCGCCTACCAAAAACAAACCTTCAAAATAACAGACGCAGAGAATCCACGTCATCTTCAACTACGCTCGAATATCCCAATCTGGCATAAAGAAAACATGATAAACATTGGCGTCCGCAATTTGTTACCCAAAGAATGGAAAGCGATGGCATGGGTCGATGCTGATGTAGAGTTCGAGAACGTAAGCTGGGCGTCCGATACGCTGAAAATTTTAAACGGGTGCTGTGACATCGTCCAGGTATTTAGCCACGCAGTTGACATGAATCACAAACATCAGGCCATGAGTATTTTTAATAGCTTTGGCTACCAACACTCCAAAGGTCATCCATACGTGGCAACCGGAATGAACTACTGGCATCCCGGGTTTGCATGGGCCTGTACACGAGAGGCCTACGAAAAAATGGGCGGACTTTACCAATTGGCCATCCTAGGATCAGGTGACAATATCATGGCGTTGTCGCTCATTCATAACGGCATAAAAGCATTGCACCCAAAGTCTAGTGCATCGTATAAGAAATCCGTACTTGACTTTCAAGCGCGCGTTAAAGGTTTAAAACTCGGATACGTACCAGGAGTTATTTTACACCATTTTCACGGCTCTAAAAAGAACAGAAAATACATGGACCGATGGAAGATTCTAGTAAATCATAACTACGAACCGTTGTGCGATCTTACCGCTCTTCCCAACGGCGTGCTATGCCCAACAAAAAGTTGTTCAAAGAAAATGTTAGGCGAGATTATGACTTATTTCCATGAACGAAACGAAGACGAATATTATGAATAAATTTTATATTTTTATAAAAATATAAAAAATGAGCTTTGAACAAACATTCGAACGCGTTAAAAAAGATCTAGAATTCGATTACTTTTTTGAAAAAATACAACGGTATCAATTGAAAGCGGCCGCCCATCAAAAAATGATAAATATTCTTTCGTATTTCATCGATTTAATCCAGGACGGCGATTACCAAGACTTTTACTTTGCCAATGTCAACCGTTTACCGACCATCGATATATCGTCGTTTGTACGACTGGCCCTACGTGAACCCAAAGTTTGTAGGATACTGGAACTTATCGTTAATACGTGCGACCGATTAATAATAATTTAAAATGTAAAATGTATAGAAGAATAAATGCGTACCTATCGTCCTACTAAACGTCGTATATACCCTCTGCGAACATCGTCCACGCAATGGAAAATACCTTTATACTCCAAACACACATGCAACAGCACCTGTAAACTTTCTTATATAACCCATCAATATGACGATGCCTCTGTAATGGTAATCATCGATAACCCAAATTATCAAGACGGTAAATGCATGTACTCGGGAACATTCAACCCCAGTATCATTAGAATAAGTGATTTTGACGCATCTTGTTCGGCCACAATGGACGGCGAGTTGTTGTACGACCAGCAAATTGTAGTACCTGATACTGATATTTTTATTGATATCTCATATCCTGTAACTCATTCTAAAAAAATAAAGGTTCATTCGCCTAACCCGCTCGGCTTTAGTCTTGCTCAATTACTTAGCACCGTAAAAGAAGTGTACGAAAAGATCTATCTATACGAAGAACAAACTGCTTCTGTCCACAAATTTACAATCGAACGATCGTGCAGTTGTTCGTCGTCTATTTTAAAAATAGAAAATAATATGGAAAATGACGCAAATATATGCCCAATATGTCTTAACGATGACGATGCCAAAAATACAAAAACATTCTGTAATCACGTTTTTCACACAAAATGTATTGAAACATGGATTGAGAGTGGAAAGGAGACATGTCCTCTATGTCGTAGCTCGTTACGCAATTGCAATGACTGCAATGGCACAAAAATAATAAAGTCCTACTACGAAGGTAAGGTATTGCCAAAAGAGATGCGCGGATCGTATTGTCGAAATCATACCGACGGTGTGTTTGGGATATACGGAGCTGATATCGATCAGCTCTACATTGACCACATGATTTATAATCGATCTACAAAACTCTTAACGTTAGATATGATATAAAACCTAGTATAACGTCCATCGCGAGGAATATATAGGCTTCTTTCTTACCCATAAACGCAAATATGGAAAATAGAAGATAAAATAACGCATGAATTGGTCTAAGGCGGTCCCACCAAATAGGCTGCCCAAATGTTTCGGTCCCCGTTTTACGGAGCCCAAACATAAAAATGGATATAAATCCAATGGCGATAATCATCGTGGGAATAGCAAGATATGGTAAAAATGAGGTATTATGATATGCTATATAATAGGCAATATATACAAACAACAGACGCAATGGTATGCATCCGCATAGAAATAGAATGGCACGTTTATTTGAGGTATTCATATTTATAATGTAAATTATAAATATTTAGAAAAGTGAGTTGATAATGGCCGACGCGCGTTCCATCGCATCCGGCTGGTACACATTATTTACCCATACCACATTGACATTTGTCATCCCAATGAATGACAGCACATTACGAAGGTAGGGCGTAATAAAGTCACGATCGCTATTCTCAGCGACACCTGTTCCACACGTCACCACAAGATATACATTTTTCGCCTTGCAACATCCACTCACCTTATCCGACTCGTAGATGAATGTTTTACCAGAAGCGACAATATGATCGATCCAGGCTTTTACACTCGACGGAGTGCCGTAATTCCACATAGGCATCGCCAATACAAGTGTATCACACGACAATACCTCATCTACCAATGTTTGGTTATGATCATTGACAAGATGCGGAACAGTAGACGTGTCACGGTGTGTCTGGGTTGTGACTTCATTGGTAATACGGTCGACAATCATTTTACTGATTTTTTTGGAGTTCGAATCTTCCTTTGGGCTAGAAGTAACCCACAGAACGGTTTGAGACATTTTAGAAGTTTTAGAAAGATAAATCCATAATCATAAAAAATGCATTTTTAAAATTTGTATAATTATAAGATCAAAATGCCTCGAAAAATAAAAATGACAGTACGCCTATATTTTCTGCCAAAATATTAGAAATATGTTTTTTTTCGTATTGTTCGTAACTGTTGTCGTTACGGCCATTTGGTTTCTAAACCGACTAAAAAATAGATACACTCAAAATATTCGCGACACTCAAAATATTCAACATATGATGGCATACCTGTCAGACGACGACGTTCATAACATTATCGTAGGGCTCACCGATCGCGTCGTTATTCTAAACTGGTACGACAAACAATCCATGTCACAAATCACCGGAAAACCGGTCAGCGATGAGTGCTGGAACGCGATGCTTAAAACGCAAGACAGTCTATACGATGAATCAAACGACATGGTTAGAGAATGGTCATCATCTGTCCAAGAATACATCGAGTTTAACGAGGGGGTTAACGAGGAGTGTAACGATATTACCGATGATAAAGAAGACGACAAAACAATGGAACAAGTCTTGTGGTCATTAAGCAATAGTCAATTGCGTAAGTATGCAGGCGTTACTGATGCCGGAAAATCCAAAGCCGAATTGGTTCAAATCATCATGAACCATTTTCATCACAACATGAAGACGGTGGTATACGCAAAACTCGACAAAATCTCATCTTTATTATCTTAATTATCAAAAAGTTAAAATAGTTATTCCTATTATAACTTAGACACGATATTTCTCAAAATAATTTCATACTTCTCTACTTCTTGCGCGCTTCCAAATAGAACCGGAGATCGTTGATGTATCTCCTTTGGCTCTACATCTAAAATTCGCTGGTCGCTCATATTTCCCACTAGGGCCTTACCACCCGCGTCTTCGAACAGTTTTGCCATTGGATAACACTCGTAAAGCAATCTCAATTTACCGTCTTTATTCTTCTTGTCCGCCGGATAACTAAACATGCCTCCGTAGAGCAACGTGCGATGAACATCTCCGACCATCGAGCCAATATAGCGAGCCGAATATCCTAAATATCCCGATTTGTAGTCATCAATATAGACTTTCATGTCATTTCCCCAATTCATACTATTTGCCTCATTTATCGAATAAATCTTTTTAGCCTTACCTTCTAAACTAACAGATCCAATTCGAATGTATTCACCACTTGGCGATAGGACAAATCGAACGACTTTACCATCCACTGAAATCACTAGTTCGGTGCTAGGGCCGTATAGAATATAGCCTGCAATTTCAATCATATTTCCGCTTATCAAGATCCGTTCCTCCTTATTCTCGCAAATTGAAAAGATAGTTCCAATCGGGGCATTACACTCTATATTGGAAGAGCCGTCAAGCGGATCAAACGCTACAAGATACATACCTCGTTTTTCGGTAGGGACATAAATAGGCTCATCATTTTCTTCTGATAACAATACGTTGCACGAACAAGTCTCGATTAAATTATCGATCATCAAATTGTTTGATATTACATCTAGTTTTTTTTGAACATCTCCGGACGCGTTAGTAGATACACTATAATCTCCGTGAAAACCTCGTAACGCCGAATACCGAATACATTTCTCAATTGAAATACTGGATTTACATATCGCGCTGACAATGTTGAGTAGCTGCGGTTTAGAATTTCTAGAATGCACAGAATAATACGTTAATAGATCCATTTTTACTTATAATATAAGTAAAATGTTTAAATTAAAAATCCGGGTTTTACAATAAATGGACTTTTTACAAACTGGCGATATTATCCTTTTCAAAGGACGCACATTTGTCTCCTATATCCTCGAATACTTCGGGCGAAGCCCGTACAGCCACGTTGGTATGATCGTGCGCAACCCATCCTATCTAAATAAAGACCTTGAAGACGGCATTTATCTACTCGAATCCGGCTGGAACGCTATTCCAGACGCCGAGACCGGCGTCGTTAAAGTCGGCGTCCAAATACACTTTCTAGCCGATATACTGGCAGAATGTTCTGCCAATAGTGTATTTGTGAGAAAAGTTGAATGCAAACGCGATGACGCTTTTTACAAGACGCTGCAAACCGTCCATCGCGACATACAAAATAAACCATACGATCTTAACCCATGGGATTGGCTAATGGGTCTGTATTCACTGCATCACCCGCTTCCACTGGAACCGGCCTACCAGCAAATAGACCGCTTTTGGTGTTCTGCATTACTGGCTTATATCTTTGAAAAATTGGGATTGATTGAACCGGTTAATTGGAGCCTAGTAGGACCGCGCGAGTTTGGGGACGTATCTACCACCCAATTACAGTTCCTATGCTACATAGGTAAAGAGGATCTCTTGCGTTAGGAAAAGACAAAATAAATGGTACAATCCTTTCGCTGCAACGGGGGCTCCTTCTTATAGTCCCTTTCTTCTTTTTCAGATGGAATCACAATTTCTAACGGTTTTACGACGGGTTTAGGTGGACGCTTGGGAGGAGGCGGTGGTATATTTTTTTTCATTTTATTATATCTTCTATATTATTTTTCTAAAATTTTATAGATATAGAATTATAAAATTATTCTAAATTCAATTTCTAAAAAATTTTTAAAATCAACACACACACAATAAAAATAAAATTGTGTGTGTGTCTCATTTTATTTTTCTAAAATTTGGAAAAATAAAAATATACAAAATCACGTCGTCAACGACGACACCTTCGACCTAAATACCGTGTTGTTACGGTTCAAATTCGCGTACTCGTTTACCTTTGTGCTAAATACCTCGGCGCGCTTCGTATTTAATTCGCTGTCATCGGTATTCCACCCTTTACCTGCCTGTTCCAGTCCAATCTTGATAACCTCGCCTTTAACTAACGACTGGATCAGTTTCTCGGCCTTCATATCTCTAACTGTTTCTCCGTTCTCATTCTCGAACTCAAACATCTGACGACTTGGGTCGACGCACCGGTAGATTAGAGTGCCCGCTTGATTTTTCAATATTTTGTCGACCACAAACGTCGCCAAGCCGGCTTGGCCAGCGTACACGACGTTGTAGTCGAGATGTTCGGTAAGAACACTCTTGACGTGCTCCTGTGATAGGTTGAGGACGTTGTTATTGGTTGTCGTAACAGTGATGTTGTTCGTCGTGTTGTTGGTTACAGGCTGTGAATCCTTAGCCGCTTTTGCCTCTATTGCAAGTGTTTTAGCGGCTGCCATATTGGTTACCGCATTCTCAAACTTCTCCAACTTGGCTTCCAGTTTGGCAATGTACTCGTTCTTCTCTTTTAGGATTGCTTCGTGACTTTGGGTTACTTTTTTTATATTGTCTTTTTCAAGACGTTTAAGTTTTATAATTTCAGATTCCAACCGGTTTATATTTTCTTGGTGTTTATCAGACTGAGTTTTTTTATCCTTTTCGTTACATATATTATTATGGAGAATTAACCCTTTTTTCTGGGCGTACTTCTTTTTGCAAAATTCACATTCAAACCCATTTTCTTCTTGTTTTCCTTGTAGTTCTAAGCAGAACTTTGCTGTATTCTGGTGAGTGTATAAATTACTCTTTGAGGAAAACGTTTTTTTACAAAAATCGCAGTCCATTATTATATAAATATAAGTCTTTATTTTAAATAAGAAAAATAAATTTTCTTATTTTTAGAAAATTTGGGAAAACGTTAGAAAATTTGAGAAAATCTTTCTCAAATGGTTACGTCATTTAACCTCGACTAAACGCATTGTTCGATAAGACACGAAACTCTTACAACCAATGACATCGAATGCGTGAAATGAACGTAGAACTGCTGTTAAAGTGTTGTCCGACCTTTTTGAGATTATCGGACATCACAAGGAGGTGGTACAAAACCTTATTGTTGGCCGAAAAGTAAATTGGATATTGTTCGTCAAGTGATAACATGTATCCTTTTTTGAAGTGTTTATCGCTATCATTGTTATTTCGAGCGATAAGTTCATAGCTCTGGTCGGCCTTTCTGCAAATAGCGTCGACGGATTTAGAAAGGTAGTTTCTCTTAGACGGGAGATAAATGACAGACTGGTTATTTTTGAGGTAGGACAATATAGTTGGCAATAGCATGTCTTTTGAAAGGATGTGGTGAGCATTTTCATATTGGTCAAGCGACACGCAAACGTTACTTCTATTTGAGACCCGTCTAATCGTCCTCATCGTTGCCAGGTTGTTTTTGGCGATCTTGTTGAATTCGCCGTATTTAGTCTCGTACTTGACAATATCGAATGCATCTACTTTCTTTGACCATTTGTTATAGTCTACATGTTGGTTAGAGGTTCGTTTATCCTTATACGTGATATATTCGTAGATTATATCTTTTGTTCGGTTGCATATGACTTGGCCGTCTACGTAATAGCTGTACCTGTTAGGGATACGACTTTTCATTTTTTTTAGCAGTTCATCGCTTAATTCTATGGCCGCCTCCTCAGATGTTAAACAAAATGGGTGAGATATTATGCGGTGAGGGCGGTATTTTTTGAGATCAAACCCCAAGCTGGCATTTTCATATAGTAAAGTAAGCCAGAGATATTCGATCGGCAACTGAATTATGTTCATGTCTTTTATTAATTTCTTATTGTTTACGATGAGTGATATGACACGGTCTTCTGCTTTTCCCACATGTTTTTGCATCCCTTCTTGCCACATATCGAGGAGTTGATAGCCAAATAGCGTTTGGCCAAAAAATAAGGTACCACCGCTTGTTTCAAAGATATACGGATCGTAACAAGGGTTATGTGGATCCCAACCATCTAGATCTATGTTCCACGATCGACCTGCAAAATCAATGCCGGGAGTGTCCAGTATACGTGGATACTGATTGATTTTCATATCGCCGTCAATGTACAGCACACTTCGCGGATAACAAGCACGAAGTGCTTCTTCGATAAAATATGGTTTGTAATTGATTGCATTTTGGTAGCCTCCTTTTACCGCAAACATCGGGTACTCGGCCACAAGATAGTTGAGGCGTCGCGACTTCATGTTATCAAGAAAGTCGTCGATCATTTCTTCGAACTTTTTGCCTTGTTTGCGTACGGCCATCGTCTTGCCATTAGATGCGGCATTCTCTATATCACTTGGGCAAGGTTTTTGTAAGTTTTTGTTTGTGTTTCCACGACCCCACCAGTATGTAATTACAACGAATGAGCTATCTGCATTTTGAATGACAGGTTTCAGTTTGATTTCGTTGTAATCGTTAACGTGTTTTCGTTTCGGCGGAATGGAGTTAATCATATTTTATTTTATTATAAATAAAAATAATTGTTAAATAAATGGAAAAAGCAATAAAATCGATCGAAAATATAAAAAATGCCAAGAACGAAATGGTTTCTAATTTTTCTAAAACCGTTAGAAAACCAAAAGCGATATCCATCGTTATCCTAAATTCGCCTTGTCATGGATTTGGCGATGTGATTTTTGCCCTAAAATTAAGGAAATATCTGGTAAAATGGTATCCGTTTGCAACGGTTCATATCGCCACACCAAAACCTGATAATTTTATTAGTATTGGCGAAAAACGCGACTCCATTATTTCATTGAAGGCAACAACAGGTAGAGAAGATTGTCGTCGGTTTAAGTACTTGAAGGTAAAGCCCGATGATCAATCAACTATGGCAGATAAATACGATTTGATTTTTGTAGCGCCTTTGCAGCAAGACTATGACGTATCGTTACAGGACATTAAAGACTTCATTCCCTATTCTGATGCGTACAATACGTATTTCTTCTCGGAATACAATGATAGGATAGATAAAAAGTTTGATTTTCATACAGGCATTGGCAACGGACGGCTAGGTATGTTTTTTACGGACGTTGACAAGAAACGTAAGTTGGCGTCCGTGGCGAAGGCGATCGGCTTGAATAAAAAAGAGTACGCACTATCTTATATCGCTGTTACCAGCACTATTCCTAACTTTGATCAGTGCTATATGTCTTTTTTTGAGATGGTCACTAAGAAGTATTTGTATCTAAAGAAATCCAATGAATTTACGATTATCACGCCCAAATCAGTCGCTACTCATCTAATGACCAATAAGAAAAACATAAAGCTGTTACATTCTTATTGTTCTATGATTCTCGTAATCACGCCCGACGTAACAAGAGAGTTTGTTGTTGGCGGAAATGGCAATAAAACCTTGATTATACGTGGGGATATTTTCCCTGTACCCAATGTGGATATGATCACCCTATTGGCAAACAGCGTAGATGATATTCTGCTGACTGGTGATCAGAGTATTACGGATGCATTGTCGTGTTGTCCAAAGAAAAACATATGGTATCAAATTGCGCCATGGAAAGAGGGGTTCGTTAAAGAACTGTGCAAGAATTTGCCCCAGGTTCACTATGAGTATAAGAAGACGTCGTGTGGGACAATGAAAGCGTTGAATATGAAATCGGATTATAGGGAATTTGTAAAGACGTGGGATTTTAGGAAGTTGGCGCGTGGGAAGATGAATCAAATCGTGAATTTGGCGATTTCAAGGAAGGATCCGGCGTCCGATATGATGATTGATTTGGTCAAATCGTCTAGAACCGTTATGTCGTTACGGAAGAAATTGGGTTTATAAAAAATAAATACTTATTTTTTATTTAGCACGTATCAGCATCAAACCGGCCATTATAATATGTAAGAATAAGAAGTCTTCCTACATCCTCAATTAGAATAGTACCGGACGTTTGGTCTCGTGAATTCAGAATGTTTTGCATATCTGTTGCAGCACTTGGTGATAAATAGGATTTTGCCGCATTCATTAATTTTTGATAATTTGCGCTACTTACTGGATATGTTATAAGTTGAAAATAGTTATTAAGTTCAAATATTTTACCTATATCTTTCATAAGTACAGGGGTAAGACCGACATGAGCGTCTTGTAGCATATTAAAAATAACTGATGTATCAACACTATTTGATTGGAGCCGAGTTAAAGACCACAATTCAGGGCACGCCGTCGTTTTAAGAATATAATTGGCTATAACAAGTGCTCCCATATCACGAAGAATATTCACGTCTCCATTGGTGAATATCGAATATGCAATATACCATGTTAACATTTTAATATTTTTTGAAATACGTATGAAAAACGCGTTTGGGTCACTTGACAGATTTTCGTAGTTTGCACTTGAAAAACCACGTCCAAAAAACTCTACTCGATACGTAACTGGTTGTAAATTGGTGTAACATAATTGAGGCTCTGATCCAATAAATTGCTTATACATATTAATTAAAAGCGTTTGAGAATCTAGAAGATCATTTGATAATTTAATATACGTAATGCCTTTAATGCCTTTGTCTGGTATGTCTGGTATGTTTTGTGTATCATCGTCATAATAGGAAATCATAGTTTTTCCACCTTGTACTATGCTGACTACAACGCCGTCTGGATTATGAGAGGGTGGTGTAGCAGCGGATGAAGGAGATGCGTCATAATTTTCTTTTATCTTTTTTGACTGAATAAAATCTAAGAAAATTTTAACATTATCTACAGGTGCCTGTGTAGTCCTTGGTGTTACAATTATCGCCGATGCTGGAGTCGTAGCCGTTGGTATTACCATTATCGCCGATGTAGTAGACGCGGGAGTCGTTGGGTGTGTAACAATTATCGCTGATGCTGGAGTCGTAGCCGTTGGTATTACCATTATCGCCGATGTCGTAGACGCGGGAGTCGTTGGGTGTGTACAACTTTTTGTTCTATCCAGCATACTTATTAAAACTACAAAAAAAATGCATATGGATATGCATATCAGTACAGTTTTCATTTATTTTAATTTTAAAAAAAAAATATATATAAATTATTATGGAATCTCGTAATTCTAATAACGAGATTAAAGAAGACGAAAATTTGATGCCTGGTCGTTCAAATGTAAATGAACTAAGAAACAGAGGCTCTGCTAGTAGTAAAACGACGACAAGTGCAGTTAAAAACTTGGCGGTTAGCGCGGTTGGAGGAAATGTTTTGAATGCGGCAATTGAAGCTGGCAACGGTATTCGTCAGGCATATCTTGATGGAGAAAAAAGACTCCATGAAAAGCGGGATGAACTTGACGTATCTATTAACGAAAAATTAGACGAAATAAATAGAATGTCAAGAGATCTTAAGATAAATAATTCCGACTTGTCTATTGCTACATATAATGCGTGTGTAGTATACAATACACGCGATATAACAAAATTAGATATGGGAGTGAGTGATAAGGTACTGAAAGAAAAAATGAGTGTATATATTGATGAATACACTCGTCGTAATGATACTAAAACATCATCTGCGCTTGACATTTCATTCCATGTGTTATCGTTTTTTTTATACGGGACAGTTCTCTTTTTGACAATTAATTATGGTGTGCCGGCTGTTCAGAATTTTTTTTCTACCCTAATATCTTATGTGATTGATATGCAGATGGGTTACGATCCTGAAAAACTAGCTAATGTGTCATTAATAAATAACGATGTTGACTCATTTGTGCCTAACGCGTCAGAAACGTTAAAAGCCGCATGGGAGAAGGCTTTAAAAAATTATACGGCAACTAACGATTTGTTTAATGCTACCAAAGATACTTCTATATTGGACAAAATTTCAAAAGAATTTGGAAAGGATCGAAGTGTGCTTGGGGGCTCCGATATTCTTAAATTTTCTAATTTCTTAGAATATGAATACCCGTCGGGTAAAAACGGGTGGAATGCGTTTATGTCGACCTATTTTACAGGAGATGGGCGTTTTACTTGGATGGGGTTGGGTAATTTAATTGGACTTAAAAACATTGGGTTTTGGGGTAACGCAAAAACCGTTCTTACCAATACAGTCCAGTATCTTCTTGGAGGTTCTCGACATGAACAAATCCTAAATAATATTATGGTAGTTATTGGAGCGTTAACAACTTTATCAAAAGTAATACCTGCTATATGCAATGTTGTTAAATTTCTATGGGATAATCTCAATCCGGCCGTTGGAGGTAGATTTTTTTACGTACTGTTAACAAAAGCGACAATGGGTAATATATTTAATTTTAATTTCGGAATGGATTGGGAAGATATAATCAAGCTTGTGTTTAGGAAAAAAATGCAGTTTGGTTCTTCGAAAAAGTCTTCGAAAAAACGAAGCCTAAAACTAAGTGTAAAACGAAGCGTAAAACTAAGTGTAAAACGAAGCGTAAAACGAAGCCTAAAACGAAGCGTAAAGAAAAAATCACCTAAAAAATCAAACCGACGTTCAAAGAAAAAATCATCTTCGAAAAAACGTGCATCAAAATTCTAATATAAAAACAATTATTTATTATAAATATTAAAATGGCCACACCCGAAAAAGTGTTTGAAGTTAATAAAAGCATGGAACTTTCCAGTATGATGCAATTGGTTGATTTAAATGGAACTATGGTCAATTTTCAGTCGGATTTTACGATTGCATCAGACGATACCAATATTCTTGTAGCGATCGTAAACCAAAATCAGCTTGATAGCGGAGATTTCCAGTTTGAACAAGTCAATGGATCTTACTCTCGTCGTATTACGTATCAAGAAAACGAACACCAAAATCATTATATAGCCTTAAAATGCGGTCCAACGCAGACAGCTAAATGCCAAGTAACCATTCGTTTACGCGAACTTCAACCTATTGTCCGTAAACGCGAAACAGTTGATGAACGTCATGTACGTTTTGAAGACCCCGATATGAATATGCCAATTCAAGGTAAGAGCCAAGTTATGAATAAAGGTATGGAACAAGATATGAGCTATCAGGGTATGAACCAATCTATCGAACAAGGTATGAGTAAGATCCATGGTCACAGTAATAAACATAGTATGGAACAAGGTAAGAACCACGGTATTGAACATGGTCGAAGTCAACATGAGCGGCGTGAAGTTCTTCCGTCTAACTTATCTCCGTCTTTAAAGCAAGAAATACAGGATGAACTAGAGAATTTGCACTGTCAAGAAGACTACGAAGTGTCTCCCGACACACAAACTGAGAATATGGATATTGAGAAAAAGAAAAAAGAAAAGAAAAATCCATATTATTTATTTGGAATTGTATGTCTGATCTTATGTGCAATTATTCTATCTTATAAATTTTTAGGTAAAAGTAAAAAGTAAAAATGAACTTATAACATTTAGATTTTATAAAATATAAAGTATAAATGTCGGTATATCCATTTCATCCCTCAATCGTAGGCTGGGCCGGGTTTATTGCGTCTATGGATACTCCTGGATTGCGAATTTGCCCAAAAATAAATAAAAATGAAATTTCAACGATAAAAAGCCTTTCCGGTATAAAAAGTAAAGATGTCGAATTGGGCTGTCAAGAATCCCAAGGAAAAAAGCGCTACCCCTATACCTGGGTTTAAAACAATCACACGTAATTCTTTTGCCTGTAATGCATTTAGATCTGAATCATCTGAATCATCTGAATCATCTGAATATCAAAAAGAAAGACTGAACAGGCTTCGCGAGAAGACGAGGTCTATCCGTTATAGACTTTTGTGGCGAATGATTCTAGATCGACACGGCGAGGTCGAGGAGAAGGAAAAGGAGACTCCCGATATTGAAGATGATATGATCGAGCAAGAATACGAAGAAGAGGATAGTCTGGAAGATGTTGAGTAATAAAAATGTGAATATAAAAATATATTATTATAAAAAATAATATATGACATACGAAGCATACGGGATTGTTTACACTGACCCTTCGACGCATGAAAAGCTGCGCGAATTTCTTTATGACGGCCACGACGATGAAATTAGAAATGTAACAATTTTTTCAGACGATAAATACATACCTATTACATTCGATTCATTCGATAATCGTAGATACTTTGTCTATCTTACAGAAACACTTAACGCGCCAGTCACATCTGTTCACATTTCAGATTTTACACGATTTCTTGAATTTATCCGAAAATTTGGAGACATCGAGATTGGAGGTAAACCTTGTATTCACAAAAAAATCTAAATTATTATTATAAAATAAATGAGAACATTTTTAGCGATTCTTTACGCGTTCGTAGCATACGCTTATCCTGCCTATAACAATAATGTACCCAACGGTAATCAACTCCCTCCCAACGCGATTGGACTAGGTCACCCAAATGGCGTGACACGGCGTTACACATCGTTTGCTAATTCCTATGTATCACACGGAAGGGCGTGGACGCCTTTGCTGTGTATGTTGGATTCGGATCAAGATGGCCAGACCAACGGGTTAGAGATGGGCGATCCGTGTTGCAAATGGAAAGTTGGATCGGTTCCTCTTTTTACGACAGGTTTATCTGACCCCAATAACCCGATGTCTACAACACAGCATGTAAATACGTCGTGTTAAATTGTATTAAAGAAACATCTTAATTATAAAATATGTCTGAACACATCCAAAACAGTTTAACAGCGCCCGCCGATCGGGTTCCAAATCCTGAGAAGATTTCTTATAATCTTGGCGTTTCTTTGACGGAAGCCGATGTAAAAACGGCCATGTCTGAACTAAATGTGAATACTTTCGTCAACCGTTTTCCCAAAGTCGAAAAATTTTATGCAGATCCATTGATTAACGGTCAAATCTATTCTCTTGTATCTTTTCTTCCCTCAAAAGGCGCTACTCCTGACAAGGACGGCGTCTTCGGTATGCTAAAAGTGCGTGGCACATTTGCGACTGAAGACGAGGCCATGCTTCGAGCAGAATACTTGGTTCGAAACGTTGACAGTTATCACAGCATTTATCATACTTATGTTGGCCGGCCGTTCCCATTGGCCGCGACAGGGAAGTATATTTCCGAGACGGTCGAGATTGATATTAAAAAGAAGGTAACGGAGGAGACATCGGCTCAGATTCGTCAGAAGCGAGATGCAGAGCGCCAAACGATCAAGGACATCGAAGAAAAAGAGAAGGAACTACTGGAAGATGTCGCAAAGAAGCCGGAAGAGATTGATCCGATCGATACGTACACTGAGATGCGTGTTAAAAAGGCCCAATTGTCGTGGACTTACCTAGAAACGTTGAAGAAGATGAACGAAATGCGGGAAAATATCATTAAGACGCGTAAAGAGTTGGTGCGTATGGACGTTGAGAATCCTGAATGCCGCGGCGAATACCTAACTCGTTATAAGGATGCGCGTAAGAAGAGTGGTCTACCGGAGACAGATGAGAGTTTCATGAAGTACCTAGGCGACGATCTAGAAGCTGATCTTGGTTTTTAAAATTTTATTTTTACTAAAAATAAAATCTAACAGAAATATTCGTCTTCGTTTCTTTCGAGAAAATAATTCATAATGTCAGTTTTTAAGTCGTCTGGAAATAACGATGTTGGGATAAGCACCCCGTTTTCATCGTAGCCGACAAAACTTGGTTCGTAGCCATGTTTGAAAAGGATTTGTCGTCGTTCGGTATATTTTCTATTTTTTTTGGAACCATGAAAATAATGGCGTATTAAACCTGGTATGTAACCAAACCGAATGGCTGACGTTCCCTTTATTTTTGTTGCATAATCTGAAACCGCCTTTTTATAGGCATTGTTATACTTATCGTCTACAATTTTATCAGAAATCTCCAATATAGAAGAAAGAATAATAGTGTCACCTGACCCGATAATAGCCTTATCAAATAGCCCGCCTATCTTTTCATAGGCGTTACGTGTAATAGCCCATGCGTATCCTGGATGCCAGTAATCAAGCGCGTTATTTGTTGAGTACATACGGTTGCCCTTCCCGTATTGATATCCTGCGCTACTTACAATAGACGATGTGCGGTTACATTGGTCAAGATCAATACAGTGTGAAAAAAGCTGTATGACGTCATTCGATCCACTCAAAGACTCCAATGCGTCAAGAGCCCAATTGTGATTTTCGAATTCGACATCGCCATCAATCCATGCAAAGGCGTTATAGTCAGACGGTAGAAGTTTTGATACGGCCAAATTGATCATATTTTCTTTGTGCCACAGTGGAGTCTCGGTACGAAGTTGTAAGTGCCGTGGATTGGTTTGAGATGTAATTATAAAATCTTGTTGTTGATATGCCAATTCAACGACATATAAAATGACGTTTTTATCTTTTTCCATTCGTTCCATAAATTGTCGAAAAAGAAAGTACCTTTTTATATAAGGAACAGGGTTAGAAATGACGGCGACGACGTGAAGGCGTTTGTCGATTAGCGGCAATGTATCCATTTTATGGCGGAGTTCTTCTTTATGTTGTAAATATTAATTTAAAAACATGCTATAACTATAGGCTGTGTAGCTCAGACGGTAGAGCGCTTCTCTTGTAAAGAAGAGGTCTCGAGTTCGATTCTCGACGTGGCCATATTTTTATAAATTACTTATAAAAATTTTTATTTTTTTTAATATAAAATGTCATCAACAGACTCTGCTCATAATTTATTGATTACGCTTGTTGCCATTGGTTTAGGCATTGCATTGATCAATACAATGCTTCTTGTTTCTCATATTCGAGACATGCGAGAACGACATGAATCGTGGGACAACGGTATATACAACGGCCTCGAACAAGACCTAACGGATATGGGCCAAAAAACTAAGAAAGCATGTTCGTGCACGTCGTACGGAGCCCCCAATAATGTAAATATGCCATTCAACGATGATAGCAGTCTATACAAAGAAAGCGAGTCCAATCAGAGCGGCAACGGCCATAACAATAAAAAGTAAGTTATTTTACACCACTTAGGTATAAAATGGGGTATGTTTACGAATGATGACGACTCCTCAAATAACGTAGATACATGTAATGAAGATACTTACGGTATTCTCTGTCATCATCGTCATCGTCATCGTCATCGTCGTCATCGTATTTTTTTACGGATTCTTTTTTCGTTTTTTTATATGATGTGGGCATGACTTTCGGCATAACATGTTGAATAGGTGTAACAGATGATACTACAGATTGTACACGTATTGTTCGTCCTGGTATTATACGCTGTGCGCCTACAGATGGTACAGCTGTATTCCCAACATTCCTGATATTTAAGGATATTTTAGAGACCAACTTGCCGTTTACGGCTCCCATCGTTGGTTTTACCAACTTGCCGTTGACGTACTTAGCGGCTCCCTTCGACGGTTTTACCAGCTTGCCATTGACGTACTTAGCGGCTCCTTTCGACGGTTTTACCAACTTGCCGTTTACGTATTTAGCGGCTCCCATCGTTGGTTTTACCAACTTGCCGTTTACGTATTTAGCAGCTCCCTTCGAATGTTTTACCAGCTTGCCATTGACGTACTTAGAGGCTCCCATCGTTGGTTTTACCAACTTGCCATTGACGTACTTAGCGGCTCCCATCGACGGTTTTACCAATTTGCCATTGACGTATTTAGCGGCTCCCATCGACGGTTTTACCAACTTTCCGTTGACGTACTTAGCGGCTCCCATCGTTGGTTTTACCAACTTGCCATTGACGTACTTAGCGGCTCCCATCGACGGTTTTACCAACTTTCCGTTGACGTATTTAGCGGCTCCCATAGTTGGTTTTACCAACTTGCCATTGACGTACTTAGCGGCTCCCATCGTTGGTTTTACCAACTTGCCATTGACGTACTTAGCGGCTCCCATCGTTGGTTTTACCAACTTGCCATTGACGTACTTAGCGGCTCCCATCGTTGGTTTTACCAACTTGCCGTTTACGTATTTAGCGGCTCCGGTAGACGGTTTTTTATACAAATGATCCCAATATTTCGAATACTTAGAATTTTTAGGGATAGTTTTTCCCGATGGTAATGATGGTACCGGTGTAAGTGGTATGGACTGATTAAAGTAAATGCCAGAAATAGGACGACGTTTACTTCCTAGTACTCTGTATTTGTTTCCATTTCTCGTGTAATAGAGAGACGGTTTTAGTAAAATGCGGCCTTTATATTTTAAGTCTACCTTGTTATCGTAGATTACATAGCCGTTATCAATCTGGTAAAAAGGCTCTACTGGGGTTGTCACGCTTTTATGAGTAAAGCACGGAAGAAACTCTGGGTTGCTTACGATTGTTACATGATGGTTGTTGTCACGCGCCATCGTTGCCGCAACGGTCTCTTTTCCGTACATATGTACTTGGTAAAAAGACGTTAGAACGGTAATCGTTTTAAGCAAAGAGCATAACATTTTTATTAGTAAGAGATTCTTTTTTATGTATTATTTTTTTTAGGCTTATCATTTTTTTCGTTCTTGTCTACATTCCTGTCATTCTTATCGTTCTTATCTACATTTCGGTCAATCCTATCATTCTTTTCGTCAAAATCTCTGGATGCTAGAATCCTGTACTTGCTTTCTATTTCTGCGAGTTTAGCAGCAGTTTCTTCGACCAATGCGTCAATTTTACAGCTAAACATGACATCTTCAATATACGTTTCTCTCAAATTAGAGAATCCAACTTGGGTATTTTTAAGATCATTGTAAAGATTCTGACACAAAATAATATCAAATGGGTTGGTACTATCAATATGATGTAACAGCAAATCAAAACCACGTTTGACTGTTGTGTGAACAAACATTAACGTATTGGCACGATCATCGATATTAAAAAAACTCCGATTAATCCAGTTATAAAAGTTATTCGATTGAATATACATGTTTTTTACATTAATTTTATCGCCTTTATTCAACCTCGAAATAAACTTCAATTTTGGAATAATATCGTCATTATTACTGTTCATATTTATTACAATGATCAATTATTAAATAATTAATTTTTTCTTATATTATAAATATAAATGGCAACAAACCCAGAGTTCACTAAAAACGCAGGATGTCCCTATGCCAGCTTATCAACCTACTATCACAAACCGGCAGTTGTTCAAAACAAAGCTGAAAAACCCGTGTTCGCCGTCCCAGAATTTGGCAGTGTTGGCTACAATGTCGCCATTGCAAAAGCCGCCGCAGAATCTACGTGCCATGCATGGCGTGAATCTAACCAGTGGGATGGCCGTGTGTTGTCGCAAAATGCGTATCCACAGTGTTCGTCAAACGCTGACTGCACTGCTTATTCGTCTCGCTATTAAAATTTTATACATTATCGTGTAAAATTTATAAGACGTCTTCTTCCTTAATTTCATTGAAGACGCTATCTGTATCGTCGTGGCCATCGTAAAAAAGGTATTTTACGATAAGACCTGACGTATCTACCATCCTCATGCATCTCTTTACCCATCTGATAAGAATATCATGCCTTTTAGATTGTGTAATTTTAACATTTTTGCCATCTTTATTGGTAAAATTATCTGGATTGTATCTAATAAAAATACAAGGAACACCGTCAAAACTTTGAAAAATTTCAAACATTCTTATCGCTTCTCCTTTAAGACGTCCTTCTTTTGTGTCTCCGTATGCTGTGCATTTATACGATTTATGTTGATTTTCGTCAACTTCTAAAATTACGACATGTGAACCTAAGTGATAAACACGATCTGGTCTTTTTTTCGAACAATTTCGATCGATTACTTCATCCTTTGAATATGGTTTGGTAGAAATTTCTTCGTCCAAAAGTCTATTAATAAATTCCTCTCTTTTTTTGACATGTTTTTTCATTATTAAATCGCGTTCTTCAAGACTGCAAAAATTTACACATAGCCCATTTTTATTGAGGACATCAATTTTTTTACAGTTTTTACATTGATTCTCGGAAAGGTCGTATTCATCTTCAAAAGCGTGATTAGCGCAATGTAAGGGTTCTGTTAAACCATATATTGCATTATTCTTACAGTCATCGTCTCCATGTCCTATGCATTTCTTTCTAGAATTAAGAATCATTCCTGGCTTTTTATGCGATGCGCAGTATTCTTTTGTTACACCTACAAAAGCATGAGTGGCTCTTTTACGACACCCTTTCTCTTTACATATAATGCTTTTTACATCAATCATATCGGGCTCTTTACAATCTTGACAAAATATACCTATTTTTTGCCCGTCATAATTGAAATACGGCTGTTTCTTTTTACATGTTTGACACATACGTGTCTTTACATTGACCATATTTTCGAGTTTACACTCGGTACACATAATTGGTACTTTTTCTCCAGGGTAATTAAAACAGGGCTGTGTTTTTTCACAATTTTGACATAGCTTATTAAGTATATTAATCATATCTATTTCTTTGCAATCTGTACACATAATAGGTTTTGTATAACCTTGAAAATTGAAAACCGGTCTCTTTTTATTACACTTCTGGCATTTATTATGAATTATATCAACCATATTTTGTAGTTTACAATCACCGCAGAATAATGCTTTTATTTCAGTTTCGTAATTAAAATATGGTCTCTTTTTATTGCATGTCTGACATTTTTTAGAAACAACATCTATCATGTTTGGTAGTTTACAGTCTCCGCACATAATCCCGGTTTTTTCGTCTTTGTAATTAAATACTGGTTTTTTTTTCTTACATGTTTGACATATTTGAAGACGGTGGTTAACATCTATCATATCCGGCAATTTACAATCTACACATAAAAGAGGTTTTATAAACCCTATGCTGTTAAAATACGCACGTTTTTTAGCGCATTTTTCGCACATCTTCGACTTCACATTGACCATTTCAGGCTCTTTGTGGCTTTGGCATCTTACACCTGTTTTTACGCCTTCGTAGTTATAAGATGCTCCAATTCCGCATACGTTACACTTGTTTTTTAATGTTACCAATTTCAGGCGACAATCGTGACAGTTGGCGTAGACTTTATCAGGTTTTTCGGCGCACGTAAAACGGTTTATAGCGTAGTCTTTTTTGCATTTCTGGCATTTTTTCGACATTTAGATGTTTCTATTTTATATAATATATGAAGGCATTAAATATCAATTTTTTTATTTACAATAAATGTGTTATAGCGTAAATACCTCGATTTTGTCATATTCTATCGGAATGATAAGCGCGATTGTCTGCCTTTACAATCGGCAGTATATTATTGGCATGATTATTCTATGTTACTGTCAAGTACAACTTGGAGAGGCCTTGATATGGAGAGGGATTGACACAGATAACGAGCAAATCAATCGACTTGGAACATTGTACATAAAATATACGTTACCAGCTCATCTACTTGCAGTCGGACTGGGCGTATGGCTAACAAATGGTGACTATAAAACTATGATTGCAGGTTTGATATTTTATTTAGCAGTTGTTGGGTATTATAAATATTCAGAATCTGAAAATTCTAAAAATACCTCCTTCCCCGACAACCGCGAATGTATGAAACGCGAATGCCAAAACAACGACAATCGGCTAAAATGGCCATTTCCGGACGCATGGTATATGATCCAGACGGCCATCCTATTTATCGTTTTATTCTTGTATCTGTCCCGGGTTAACGCCATTGTATCGTGTAGTTTTTTCACGATAACGTATGTGTTGTCGCGACTGATGTATAAATGGACGGCGTCGAGTATGTGGTGTTTCATGTCAGCCTTCTTAGCACCTATTTTAGTGTTCGCTACGAAGCTATAAATAAATATGATTTTCTAACGCCAATGATTAGAAAATATATAACTCAACAAAAATGTCAGGATCCTCTTTTTTAGAGGACGCTCGAATCCTTACGAATACCCTTAAAAGTTATCTCGACGAGACAGATTCTATTTACCTGGATTTTCATAATTCGTCAAATCATAATTCTCAGAATGACGAAAATTCGGCCCAAAAACTTTTGAGTGCCATGCATCAAATTAAGTGTTTTATAGAGGCTCACGAGACTTTATACGAAGAATCCGTATACATTTTTAATATTCCAGAAAAAGAAATCGTCGTAGACGACGTATATACAACATGGGCAACACTGTGCGACTCCCTAGTTAGATTTACCGGTATTTATGAGGTGAACGAGAACTATGACCACGTCACGGCAATTATGGAAGCACTACGCATAGTGTTGCGTGTAGACGTGGCCAAAGACGCATTCGACGGGTTCAATACCCTATATAAATTATTGCGAAAATATAATGGCGAACATCACCAAGAACTTCATAGATTGGTTATGACTGTTCTCTATAATGCATGCGTCAATAACGAAGCTAACAAATCAATCATTATTTCATCAAAAGGCCTTCGTGAAATACACATCACGATGCGTGTGATGTGGCACTGTTGCGAAGTGCTTACTGAGGCGTGCGCACTAATCGCAAATCTAGCAAGTGGACCGCTTGCTCACTATCGAGCGTACTCTCTCCATCAAGAGCCTTTACTTCACCATATTCTTAGTTCGATGTCATTGTATCCGCATTTCGCTCCCTTGCAATCCGAAGGGTGTGCAGCCTTGATGGGACTGGCGTGGAGCGAGATCGCAGAAAGACAGATTGTTAATTTGAATGGACAATCGTTGGTATTTTTGGCGTTACACAACCACCCAGACAATTGTGAAATTCAAACCAATGGGTTAAAGGCTTTGGCAAGTCTAGTTCAACACGTAGATTCCCACATTGTCTTATCCAACGATCGAATATTTGGACTTCGTTCAATTTGTAGATATATTAATTCTAAATACCAAAATTTGGCCCTTGATGTAATTAACAATCTGATTTGCCCCAAACCGTATTTATTTGAGTCTGCATCGTCTGTGTCGGACGATACGGAGTCTTATATATACGCAAAAGACTGTGCGATTGAAAGAATACATGAGCGTTTAATGAATGACCCTCCGGAAAATTACATGTTTTCAAGTATTCCGTACCCACTTACTGGACCGTGGATGGTACCTCTTGAAAAGTATCCAGCCGATCAATTAGGACGGTTCATTACGAACTCTATTTATTGCGTAGAAAAAGATGCAAAAAGCGCTAGAAATATAACTCTTGACGTGTTGGCTATCTCGACTCCTATTCCTGAACAAAATGTTACGAACATTCAAAACATTCCAAAATATGTTACGACTATCCCCAGCTCACTTTGTCGACCACAGTCTAAACATCTCATGATTGGAAATTCCAATGTGATTACTTTGATAAAGGATGTGAAGACGGGCGTCAAGGATACAGACGCGATCGATGAAATTCCTGAGATACCTGAAATGTCTGAAAATGATATGGTAGGCTGCTTGGTGGCAATATTTAATACTGCCAAAGACCATGATAAAATATTAACTAGTTTTATAAAACTCTGTACGATTCCGTCGATTGTATTTTTTTTAGTAACAAAATATGGATTAGTCAGACGAGTGTTAGAAGAAATGCCGGCACGACCTCTTTATCTACCGCGATTGATATCTATTCTCGATCTTATTTCGAAGAATTTTCAGTGGACCAAACTTTACGACTTGGTATCTACGACGGACGTATCTGACGTCTTAAAAACTGAGATGTTAGCCAATGTGGTGGATGCCGGCTTATTGCCTAAGGAGACAAAGATTGAAGAAGTAGGTTTACACTCGCTTCTGTCTATTGCAGATGGGACTAACGTAAACGAGTCCGACATGTTTTTTACGCGAAATATAAGCCAAACGGCTCGGTTTCTTATTTTATGCGGCGTTAGATTGAGTGATAATATTCCCAACGTTCCAGAATCGTTGAGACATCTTCATAAAATCGTACAAATCCATTTGTTATTGAAACGTCGATCCGAGTTGGAACGACTGGACCCGCCCGCTTCAAGCGATGTGATCGGAATAATTTCTGAATATTTATAATACAATTTAATGCGGTAACCGATCTGTCTTAAATGATTCGCGTTATCATTGAATATTTTTATTTACGGAAATCTAAATAAAAACTATAATAAAACATGATAATCATTATTGGAGCCGGAATAGCCGGGCTATCCTACTATAAGCCTCTCGACACATCATTTCGAGATCGTGCCGAATGGTTGGAAGAGGCCCGGAACCCGTCTGACAATATCTATTTCATAGGAGAAGGATTTTCTAGAAACCAGGGATGGGTTCAGGGATCACTGGAAAGTGTCGACGCCATTTATAGCAAGTTGTAATATTTGTATATCAAACCTTAATCACTGAATGAATTTAGGTCATTTGTGATTAAATTGATTTTTGGATGAAAAAGATAAGATACATATAAGAAGAAGAAATGGAGGATTTCAATTGGGACGAGTGCAATTGGGCTGGTGGAGATTGTCACGAAAATATCGATTTATTGTTTGACCATTTTCTCGAAGACGGAAACACAGTCGAGAAAATGTTGAGCATTATTCGTAATGACCTTCCTTTTGGCTCTGTAAAGCTCTTATATTCGTATCTCACAGAGGGTGATAATTCTCTTCCAATGTGCATTTATCATAATAAGGATCTTCGTCGACGAATGATCGAGGCTGTTATCGAAAAAAATCAGTCGCTTCGAGTGGAAGAGGATGAGGACTAAAAAATAGAAATGACTTAGAAATGACTAAAAAATAGAAATGACTAAAAAATAAATAAAAATAGAAAAAACACAAAAAGTGTTTTTTCATTATTGATCTGCGTGAAACTCTTGTATATCGTCAAGTCGTGCACGGTTGCAGGCAATATAAAATGCAGATATTGAGAATAGCACGAGATCTGCCGAACCGCGTACCAATAATGGCGTGTCCATTATAGATTGACTGTATGTAACCCATAACGAAGACGATATTCATAACTGAGAATATCAATGAGTATAGATTAGTTGATTTCCGGGTGTATAGAAGCCACATAAATACAAATCTTCCCATAATTGAGATTGTAGTTGCTATATATGCAGTCAGTAGTTGATTCATCTAGAATGTATTATAATTATAAGTAAAAAATTCTTTATACGAGTCTTTATAATTAGTTGGATCGAGTCCTTTGTATTTAATCTCAATCCTATTCAATAGACTCATAAATTTAAAGATTGAAAAAGGCGGAATGACGTATAACGCGCCATTAATAAGAGATAACGCAAACCTCTCTGTGAATAAGTCGCGAGATGGCCTATTTTCGCTTTTCCATTGTCGTTGGGCGCCGTACATATAAGATAGGCCTACAAAAAAACTAAAAAAGTTTGATGTCATAGTTTTATATAATGTTTACTTCTATAAATAATTCTATTTTTATATTCATTGTGAAAATAAAAATTTCTCTCGAGCCGGAATCGAACCAGCGACCTGATGATATCTTTCGATATTATAAACCAACTACAGTCATCCGCTCTACCAATTGAGCTATCGAGAGTTGTGTATTAAACGGCATATCTTTAAAACGAATTTACGAATTTTCGACGATAAAATGCTTACAGAAGACGTACGAAACTAGCAAATAAAATAGCACCAACATAACTTGAAAGATCAAATGGAACCACATAAACGTATTGAATGAAAATGGCATATTTGGATGACTCGGATACTGTAAATACTGTAAAAAATAAATCCACCCTAGAACTGTCCAAATCGCCATAAAAAATGACCCAACGATATGAATGATTCTTGCGCAAAAAATATAAGATTTACAATAGTCGGGCGATAAATTAGCAACCCAGTGCGTGAACGTGTTTACCATAAGGTAGGTTCCGGCGATTCCATTTACAGAAAGCCACATCGATAAAATCATTGTGTCTACAATGAATGAAAAATAGATATCAAATATATATATGACGGTGACTCCAATCGAGGCCAAAATCACAGCGAGTAAAAGCCCCCATGTAATCTTCTCAGGGGATGGATCGGAATGTTCACGAATATCGATTGAAGTTCGTTCAACCAATCGGTCGTTGTCGGTTTCGCTGTTATCATCAGAATAATGGTAAACAGTAGGCTGTCGTTCGTGATAAAGCGGCGCCATCTCAATTCTATCGATAAGAATCTAATAATGATTGCAATAAAATCATTTTTTATTTATTTTTCACTTTTCAAATGATACATTTAGTGACACCTTTTTTTCTAGCTTTCATTGTCCTATTTATCATCTTATTGTATAAAAAACGTCCTAGTGTATGGGATGGGCACGATAAAAGTTACCCGCGTCCTAGGATACTTAACATGGTCTTATTTTCACACGGCGATTCATACGATGAGATGTATAATTTATCACGACAGTATTACCGTTCGTTTGATAACGTAAGGACCGTTTACTATACCTTTTCCGGCGATGTGAATGACACGTCCAAACCTTATGTTGAATCCGACATTTTATATCTTCCAGGTGAAGAAACATATATGCCGGGAATACTTTCCAAAACACTGAAAACGTTTTCTTATTTTTACGACACCCAATACGATTATTATGTCAGAACAAATATAAGCACAATTGTTAATTTTAATTTATTGTCAAAAGCATTGCAATACCACAAGATCGAATATGGCGGCGGTCGTAACTTTTATATATACCAAGGGTATCGTGACAGTGGATGTGGTGTTACAGACGATACGCACGTAGGCCTAAGCTATGCAGCTGGCACGTGTATTGTATTGTCACGTGACATGTTTAGGAAAGTGGTAGAGAACCAATCTCGTCTCGATATGAATGTGATCGATGATGTGGCGATTGGAAAAATGATTAAGGACGCTTTTAACGTCGAATCGTTTGATTTGAATGTGAATTATAAACATTATAAAGAAACATATGAATCATACGATGAAATGGTAGAGTATATTCCCTATACAATCTGTTATCGAAATCGTAGCAATGATCGTAAGACGGACGTTATCAACATGCGTGCGATTGTAGGCATGCTTATGAGCAGTAATTCAAACGAATAATTATTTTCTTGTTGATAAATATGAGTATCTATATTATAGTAATTTTGACAATTATCGCAATTATAACAATCATTCTTTACACGTATTACATGAAAATCTCTATACTTAATCGTGTCAACCATATGAACCACATCAAACATATCGATCCGTCCAAATTCGTAGACGACAAAATCATCTGGTCATACTGGGACGGCTCCGATAAACCTCTAAGTGTCGAAATTGCAATCTACACATGGCGTGTCCATAATCCCGAATACGTCATTTGTATTTTATCCGAGTCTACTCTTGGCCAATATCTAGACCGAACGGCACTTCCTAAAAAATATGACGAAATTTCGGTACAGCGCAAAACCGACGTCATTCGTCTTGCTCTATTGGAACAATATGGCGGTATATGGCTAGATTCAACGATTTTTTTAAGTTGTCCTCTTTCCATCAAATGGGACCCAAAGACGTACGACGTTGGCGGTTATTATGCTGAGTTTTTTACAACCGATTTAACGCGTCCTGTTCTAGAAAGCTGGTTTATATCGGCGCCCAAAAATAGTCCGCTAATAAAGGCCTGGAAAAAGGAGTTTTACAATGGCGTTGACTCGCCCAATTATGATGACTACATACGCGAAATGGAAAAAACTGTTGATTTACAAAAGATCGAGGGAAAAGTATATTTAATGATCCATTGTTGTTTTCTTAAAGCAATTTCGTCGGGTTCATATAATTGGAAGATGTTCCCAGCTGGTAAAGAAAACGGACCATTCGCCTATCTAACGCAATATGACTGGAATGAACGGAAAGCGGTATGGTATCTTTTAACCACAAAAAATGAAATACCACCTGTTATTAAGTTACGAAAGCCAGAACGATTGTGGATGGATTGGTTGATCTATTACATGAGATCGGGAAGTATTATGGATCGCTTAGTATTTGGAGATATAAAAAAAAATAACTAATATAATAAAAATACATGGCGGACATAGACGTAACACATATCAAAAGCTATGTCATCAATCTTAAAAAAAATATAGAAAAGTACACTTTTTTACAAAAAAATCTTGCTACGATAAATATCAGACCGGAACGGTTTAATGGAATTTATGGAAAAGACCTTTCAAATGAGTACATTGATTCTGTTACCTATCCATCCGTACAATTTACAATAGACCACGGAAGAACTGTTGATAATAACATAGGAACTCTTGGGGGGATTGGTTGTTATTTATCACACGTGAATTTGTGGAAGAAAATTGGGGATTCAAGTGAGGATGTTTTTTTAATATTAGAGGACGACGCCGCGCCGTCTATCTATTCAGCCGATGAAATCAATCGATTTTTAAATAGTATTAATAAAGCAGATCCGGACTGGGACGCAATATATCTGGGGTGGGCAAAACCTTTCTATTCCAGTAATAACGATATTAAAATATCAAATGATATATACAAAATAAATGAAATTACATTCCAAACGCACGCTTATCTTATTAACAAAAAAGGGGCAAAAAAGTTATTGGAAAAAGCATTTCCAATTGTAGACCAAGTTGATAGCTATATGTCTTTTATGGCAATGTACCGCAATTTTAGATCTTATAGAGGAAATGTCAGCTATATCGTTCAAAATAATGTGGAAGGGTCGGATATACAAACTGATTTTTCGATTAAAATATACATTAATCAGCTTAGTAATTATTCAATTAAAATATGCTCCATAGTCATTATGATAGTAATAATACTCTTACTATTTTTGTGTGTATACTTTTATAAAAAAAGCAGGAGTCGTGAATGAAATTATAATTTTGTAATAATTTTATTCAAGAAAACGTGTCTAGTAATAAATGGGAAATTGCTGCACAAATTATATTACACAAGATGACGAACGTGTCGATTTCGATAAAATTATCAATGAATATAACTCTAGTCATCCTGTTCATCTAGAACCAGGAACGCATGTTACAACCGAACCAGATATATCACTCGTCCAAGTGCCTCCCCAAAATGTAACTCCCTTAGAGTTTGCTCAAATAACTCCACCTCCCGAAAAATCGCAAGATGTTGAACCAGGAGAACCATACCGTTACCCCATACGTAGACAAAACCATATTGTAACGCCAGATTGGAAGAAATAGATATGTAATATAAAAATAAATTCTATAAATAAATGAGTAACAAACGATATATTGAATTGTATAGTGGAAACCGAAATCGGCAACAATACCCTTACCCAGCGTCATTCGAAGTACCATTTGCACCTACCGTTCAAAACATAACAGGAAAGAATGCACTAGACCCAATTGTTAACGGCGCGGTCTATTATAAATTTATCGCAACTAGCAGTGAATATTATAACTCAGAAGGGTCGTTCGCGGCCGGCAGTACAGCGGCTGCACCTGTTTTATCCCCAAAACAAACAGGCGAGGCTCTATCATCTGTCGCAAATTATTATGTTGGGTGGTATATAGTTGACACAACTGTCCCGCCGTCCAACGAGTCGGTATCATTGATTATTGGTTACAATCCATCAACAGCCACGCTTACATTACTACAACCACTTGGGGACGATCCAACTGGCCATAAATACGGTATATATTCTAGTAACCCAACGGCTAACTATATAAGCATTCCTACTCTTGACATTAATCAAAACTATATTCTAAACTATGAACTTGCCTACAATGGTTACTACATTGTTTTTGAAACACCTAACCCCCTTTATTCCAATCCGTCCAATTCCAATATTTTTTATAGAACCATCACTTACTACGATTTTAACACTCAAATTGCATATTTTGACGCGCCATTACCTGCCGAATACAACCCAATGACACCCCAGACATTTACGTTGCGAAAAACACTGCCTAACGAAAGATGGACACTAGAAACGTCAACCTTTACCAATTCAACCCCTCCCGCCAATCCGGCGATTGGGCCTCTTCTTGGACCCGTTATCACACTGCCACCTGGCGCAAGCACAACCGACAACTTTTATACTGGAAAATTCGTTTACTACTACTCTAATGCATCAGAAACCTACCCAAAACAATTTCCGCCGGCAGAAGTTATTAACGGAAATGGGTCACCTGTGGCTGGCGTGTTTTTTCCTATTTATGGCTCTTACTATGTGAAAGCTTATAACGGGTCTACACGCCAATTATCGGTTTGCTATGATCTAAATAGTACCCCTCTTCCTACCTACATTGCCAACATCGGGTATGATTCCGGTAGTTTTGTTGCACAAACTGATCTTATAATTGATCAGATCGGACCTACCGAGTACCGGGCAACTCTTACCAATAACACAAGTCTGATTGGAACCATGAATCTAATCCCTACTCAGTACACAATCGGTAAAACGTATCAGGTTTGCTGGAACATAAGAGGTAAACCAACGATGGCCTCCCCCTATTTCACTGTTAACGGACTTAATAACACGATTTTGTATCAATCGTCGGCAATCTCGTCAGACTATACCACGGTTACGTTTACATTTATTCCAACCAGTTCGCTTACCTGTTTTAATATTTTTGCAGATACAGAAAGTGACTACTATATCGAATGGGACTCATTCGTTGTATCACAGGTAGATACGATTAATATCTCATGTTTTAGCAAAGACAATTTTACGCCATTGTCGTATAACGGTTCTATGGTGTCAATTAATGACACTGTGTGCTATGAGGTAACACTTATCAGTCTTACTCTTCCGAACGAATCGCTATTATCGGGTTCGCGAATCTCATTCTATCCTTACGTCTACGTAGAATTCGCTAACGCAACTGCGCCATCTGGCGCTTCTCGTGAATTGATTTACAGTAACAATCCAAGCAGTAATAATGCGCTTTTTGTAGCGCCAATTTCACAAACCGTACAACCACTTCTCAGCACTTTTATGGTAGTAAGTAGCAGTGGTATGTCTCAGGTCATAAAATTCAAACCCAACGATAACCTACGTTTTTCGGTTTATCTTCCCGACGGAACACTTTTCCGAACGCTTGAAAACGATATATTTAGCCCATACCCTACATTTGGCCGAGTTCAGATCGAGGCTCTATTTTCCATTCGACGATTGTAAATTTTATTTATTCTATATATAAAATGACCAATGTAAATTTTATAAAATATGTCGTTATTGTTGTAACTTTGTTTGTATTAGCTGCAGTATACTATTACAAATCTAGTAAAACTAATTCAAACACTACTCACTCATCTGGTAACTCTCATACTTCAAATATCGAACATCCAGTGCCAACTAACTCTCAACCAACTCCTCGTAGTGATTCAAATACCGGACATCTAGCAACGACCGAGCCAACTGTCCAAGCCACTGCCGCGCCAACTATGGCTGTTTCAACAACTGCTCCAACTGCCTCAGCCACTCCAACTTCCCCAGCCACTGCCGCGCCAACTAGGGCTGTTTCAACAACTGCTCCAACTGCCTCAGCCACTCCAACTTCCCCAGCCACTGCCGCGCCAACTATGGCTGTTTCAACAACTGCTCCAACTGCCTCAGCCACTCCAACTTCCCCAGCCACTGCCGCGCCAACTAGGGCTGTTTCAACAACTGCTCCAACTAATGCACCAGCCACGACTGCGACGTCTGAACCTAAAAGCGGTAATTTTCTAGCAACAACTGCACCAACTGCACAAACTAGTGCACCGGCCACGACCGCGCCAACTGCGGCTGGGCCCAAATGGGGTCCATATGGCGCATTCAATTTTACGTCTGCCACCGAATACTCGTTTGTTCCTGATATGTGTGATGGAAATGGTGTTCAATTTCGAACACAAATTGATACGCCAAATCCTCTTACAGAATATGGAGATTGTGATAATGGATCTGTATATCGTCCAGATTTTTCTGGAACATGGGATAAATGCATACTAAACGGTATTGATTGCGGCCAAGTAACTATTAAATCGAATGGAGGTTTTTTATTTGAAATTGTTATTAGCCCTCTACCTGTTAGTTTTAAACGGAACCCTGTCATTACTTATAGTACAAAGTCAACGACAATTAGTTGTGGGGCATTTAATGCAAATTTAGGACAAGTTACGATTTATTATGACAGAACGACAGGTGACCGTTTAGTTATTCGAATGGGTACACCGGGAAGCCTTTATTATTTATGCAGAAATGTAAAGCCCAATAATCCGGGTTATGTCACGCTTTCAGGAAACGTTTTTAACAACTATAGTCGTACGACTTTTAAGAATAAAACCCTTAATGTCGTTTCTAATGGGTGTCTATAATTTTAAATATAAAATTTAAAATTGATTCACGCTTTTAAAGAAACATTGTATTATTAAACAATGACGACTTTCCCGGAAACACTTTCAAATTTCAAAGACGAGGTTGAGAAAACCGACGACGACGGTACTCTACAAATTTATTCTTACAAGCATTGCGACAATAATAGTTCGGATGAACTCAAACGATGCCGAGGCGTCGTTTACAACGGAGAAAAACTTCTAGTCCGATCGATCGGATACACTTCTGAATTATCACCCTCAGAATGGAATTCGTCTATTAATAATAATAATAATAATAATAATAATAACACCCAAAAATATACATTCTATCACTCAAACGAAGGAACGCTGATTCGAGTCTTTTACTGTGAAATCAACACGAAATGGTACGTCACCACACATCGTAAATTGGACGCGTTCCGTTCTCGCTGGGGATCGGCTAAGTCGTTTGGCGAGCTATTTGAAGAGGCGCTCGGCAACAACGGAATGTCTATCGCAAGCCTTACAGAGAAACTAGACAAACGCAATGTCTATCTATTTCTTATTAGTTCAACCTCGCAAACTCGTATGGTTTGCGCGGCGCCTGAGAAAATTTACGTTCTTCATGTCGGTACACTGGTAGAAGGCCAAACGTATAGCGTTGATTATTCGGTTGGTATCCCTGTTCCCTTTCCGATCCAATTGGGCTCGAACGATATTGCGGCCTACACCGAGTCGTTGGACCCACGTTACTACCAGGGAGTGATTGCGTTTTCCAGTAGCGGCGACCAAATTAAAATCGTTAATACAAACTACAAGATCTATTCACAGGCGCGCGGCAATGAACCCAGTGTCATGTTTCGCTACCTGAAAATTCGAAACAACTCGACGTACAATCGCATGATGTTTGATTTGTACCCCGACTATAAGACCAATTTCGTAGCCTACGAAAATCTAATTTACAAGATTGCAAAGACCATTCACTCGGCCTACATCAATCGATTTGTAAACAAACAACAAGTTGTCGTGTCACAGGAAGAGTATCGATTCGTAAAAGAGTGTCACTCCTTCCATATCAAAGATCGGGAACACAACAAAGTAACACTCGCGTTTGTCCTATCAGTTCTTTCTATGCCCGAATACGTCTCAACTCTTAATTCGATTATCAAGAAGATGAAGACCTAAGTTTTTCTTTTATCAACTCCTCGATTTGCTTACGCAAAACGGAGTTCTCTGCACGCAATTGGCGGCACGTTTGGCATTCCTGCAAGTCTACTGGCAATTTATTCTTTTCATTCACCGGAAATAACACTTTCGGTATAAACGACGAAAACATTTATAATTAAAAAATAAAATTGATTTTCACATGAAAATTCTAGTGAAAATATCGACCACTCTCACACACACACACTTACACAATGTCTTCCAAAATGATTAAGTCCATGATTGCCGCACTGACAAAGGCAGGTCGCATGACCATTGATTTCTCCGCCGAAGAAGATGTCAAGTTTTTTACCCCCATTCTCGCCAAGTGCTTGAAGAAGGTAAAGAATGTCGACGATGAAAAGGAAAAAATCCCGAAAGCCCAAAATAGTTACATGGAGTTTTGCAAGGAGACTCGCTCCAACACCGACTTTTCCGATACCAAGGATCCCAAGGAAGTCTCCCGTCGTCTGGGCGAGATGTGGCGCGAGCTCGGCGACAAGGAGAAAGACGTCTACAAACAACGAGCGATCGCCAACAAGGAACGATACGACGAGGCGTGCCGTGCCCGGTCGACCTCTCCCGTCTCCGATTCGGAGAAGTCTGACAAGCCGAAGAAGGCGAAGAAGGCGAAGACAGAGGAAAAGGGGGAAAAGGCTAAACGTCCTCTATCGGCCTACATCAAGTTTTGCAACGCCAACCGACCGGAAGTCGCAAAGAACCAAACCAATCCCCAGGACGTCTCTCGTCGTCTGGGCGAGATGTGGCGTGGTCTCTCTGACGAAGACAAGATCAAATGGAAGGGTGACGCAGTAGAAGACGTCGAGGTAAAGGAGGACGTCGAGGAGAAAAAGATGGAGGACGCGAAGCCCGCTGTTGAAGACAAGAAGGCGAAGAAGGCAACGAAAACCGACGAACCCGCGACGGAAGACAAGAAGGCGAAGAAGGCAACGAAGACCGACGACGAACCCTCTGTGGAGAAGCCCGTGGAAGGTGAGAAGAAAGTGACGGCAAAGAAGACTTCTAAAAAGTAAAAGATTTTGAATGTTTTGAATACAATAAAATACTATAAATTTTCACGTTGGAAAACGTCAAAATATTGTCTCTCACATATGAAAAGCGTCTGGACCCGCAACGGCGATAAGACGCGTGTAATGTCGCAAATAAAATTGATTTTTACGTGTTTTTTATACACAATTTTATACACAAAGTACTCCATACGAATATGAACATCACCGCCCACACGCAAGGCCACTACATCGTCGAGGATTTGCACAAGCAGACCGCCTTTCCAGGACGATCGAAGGTGTTGGCGTTCCGTCTCTCGTACTACCAGCCGACCTGGATGACGGATGTGGCATCGGTTGTGTTTTACGTCGCACAGGAAGAAGAGCTCGACCTCTATTACTACTCGATCGACACGAAGACATGGTTTGACACCATTGGCGAGATGGTCGCATCTCTTCAAAAGTGGGTTCAACAAGGAGACAAGATCGTCGCGCGGCCCATTGTGTTGGAACCCTTCCGCGCCTCGCTCACGTTGAAGATGTTGAGCGGTGATATGCTGGCCCTCGATCTCGACTACGCGAACATTCACGCATCGCCACGCGACCAGCTGATCATGTTCATGCAACAGTCCGGATTTGCCGACTGTGAATACGTAGTCTTCGACGAAAACGGCGCGAAAAATCTCGACACGGACGTATTTCTCCCGAACTCGGAGATGAACATTCTTGTACAGTAACGAGATTGCAGACGACAAGACGACAAGGCAAAGACGAACGACGACGCGTTGGGCACATAAAAGTAAGAGTTGAGAATTTGAATACAGTAAAATTACAATATAAAATTGATTTTTACGTTTATTTTATACACATAAAGTAAACCATGTCGCACACATATATTTCCGGACCAGGCGGCAATTATTCAAGCACAGACGGAGTCGTTATCGGGGCAGACAAACTTCGCGAAATGGTTCCTAAAATACGTATACCTAATAAAAATAAAACACGTTCCGTATTGGAGGAACGTTCGGCCATGATGCGCAACCGCGACTCGCAAATGGCTAGACAACTCCAAGAAACACGCGCGTCCGCTGCACTGACACCCAGCGAGTGGGCGTGCACATCATGCACCTTTCACAATGCCAACAGCAAGGCAAAGTGTGACATGTGCTCGACGGTCAGACCCAGCACTGGCGTCACGGTCAGCTCTGGTGCCTCTTCCTCGGCGTTTCAGCCGTCTAGAAACAACGGAAATCCGTAACTATTACAACCCAAGGCCGGACGGTGTTGTTTTTTTGCCGCATGTCCCAGAGCCTGCTGTTTCAAATTCGACAATGCCAAATAGCGAAATCGATGCGGAAATTTTTAGACAACTCCAAGAAGAAGAAGAGGCTCGCCAATTCCAAGAAGAAGAAGAATGGTATATGCGAACCTATGAACACAACGAAGAAGAGGAAGAATGGTATGTCAAAAATGCGGTTTTCGAAAACGAATGGGAAAAACTGACGAAGGTCCTTAGAAATTCCTATCAATTCGATTATTCAAAACTAGATATACTTGAAAAAGAGGCACGAGAGTTCGTGCAAAATCTCGACGAAACACTCGTTTGTTTTTATACCATTCACTATCTAGTCGGATCAGGAGATGGACCCGACTTTAATCTGTATAACAATCTCTACATCATCACTTGCTCCAATATCTACAAAGGAAATATATCTATCGCGACATATTGCAACGGAGGAAGATTGGTAATTGGACCGCTCGATATTAAACCCCACTACAACTTTGACAAACAACTCTCGCTTGAAACATCTAAGATTATCACATCTTTTTGCTCGATAATTCCGTCCATAACAACGTGGAATGGTAGCCAATCATATAGCGTGGCAGAGCGATCATACTCTCATTCCAAAGATCTGTGGACGGCATTGATGTCATCCATCAAAGGTAAGCCTTACTAAATATTTTATTACCTAAAATATTTATGTTTTGAGATCATATGTTTTGAGATCATACTTCTTAGTCCTAAACATGATAAGTGATACTACCATTCATTACATGTCGATTAGTAACTGCTGGACTCCAATTGTGTCATGTGGGTTACACTTTTTAACACATTCTTCACTTTTGTAACACTTATTGACCCTTAAAAGAAAGGGGCAAGGTTTTCTGGTCGTTTACGTGGCGATCAGTATCCTTCGTTTTTTAAAGATAGCAACACAAGAAGAAAAAGAATGATTACGATATACATAAGGTCGCGTATCATTTTATTAATGGATTTAAAATCCAAAAAAATGTGTTCCATATTTTTCTTATTGTTTTATAACACGACTTATTCGTTTCTGCCCGCCTTGGCGTCCAGTATACATTTCAAAAATGTGATTCAATTCATGCTCATCGTTTATATTTCTTGATTGATAGGCTTTAATAGACAAATCGATTATGTTCTCAAACATATTATGACATTCGTGAACGTATGACCTTAACTTTTCTAATATTTTTCGATTGTTTTGCACGGTTTTATGAAACTCTGCGTATTCTTGATCACTTTCTCCTATTTCTTGTTTTGCATGTTCGTCATACGAACATAGCTATCATTTTTAAGACCTTTAATTTCGGGCAAACTGATGATCTTTAATAAATTTCCCAATCTTTTAGTGTTTGTCTCCTGTATATCAGCATCAAACAATGTGGCAGCGTCAAACGGTTTACTTTTGGACGGTTTGTTTTTAGGAGATTTTTTCACAGATTTACGTCTAGATTTTTTCACCTGTATATCTGCGTTATAAGGTTTACTTTTGGAAGGTTTGTTTTTAGGAGATTTACGTCTAGATTTTTAACCGATTTACTTCTCTGAACTTTTGTTTTACCTATCATTCTTTATTAAAAATATTTTTTATATTAATAAAATGAAATCGCATCGAAAAGTTAAAAAGACTAAAAAGACTCCTAGAAAGAGCCCTGTTCGAGCTAAAAAGACGTCTAGAAAGAGCCCTGTTCGCGTTAAAAAGATGACCAGAAAGATACCCGATCGAGCGCCTCAAAATACTTCAGAAAGCCCGACGTTCAAATCATCTTCAATGACGCCGACAATACTATCATCGACGTCACCGTCACCCACGCGCACCTCCCGCGAACCGCCACTCAATCCATCACCGCCGTCATCACCGCCGCCGAATCCTGAAACAGCAAAAAGTACACCTTACTCTAACAGCAGAACGGAGCCACAGTCTAGGAATATTTACATACCCGTAATGAGAGGAAACATTAACATTGATGATGGAGGCATTAACTACATTGACGAAAATGGAGAAAATAAATACGTGTACTTTTAAGATGCTATCTTGTTACCAGAGAAGACTTGGAGATACCAAGTTCTATAAAGAGCAAAACCATACGAAACGAGGATAAATTGATTTTATACATTGGGGCTTTGCCCCGCGGAGCTTATTTTTTTAATACCCTAATCGGCGTTTTAAATATCCAAAGGTGTAAATATTTTAAATGTAAAAAATTTAAAATATTCTTCTAATAAAATGAAATCGCCGCGAAAAGTCAAAAAGACTCCTAGAAAGAGCCCTGTTCGCTCTAAAAAGACGTCTAGAAAGAGCCCTAGTCGCGCTAAAAAGACTCCCAGAAAGAGCCCTGTTCGCTCTAAAAAGACGTCTAGAAAGAGCCCTGTTCGCGCTAAAAAGACGAATAGAAAGAGCCCCGTTCGAGCGCCTTCGGAACGCCCATCATGGAATATTCAAATACCCATGTCCTCGGGCGCGCGCGCCCGAGTGGCGCGCTCAAACCGTGGCTATTCAATCGCGCCAATGGAAGCGGGCGACGATCATATGCATCGCGGTCAAGGCAATCAGGAGGAGGACTTGCAGGCCCCAACGAACGGACTTAACATTAACGGTACACTTGTATCATCGATATCTGGGCCGGTCTCTTTCTGTTACCTTAAACCAAACAAGACGGTCTACGAAAAAGGGAATGCCAGATATTTCCCCCTTATTATTATGTTTGGAGATACTCATCGTAAAATGACTGGCATATGTGAACAATGTGTTTGTTCGGTAAAATACAAATCATGTTGCTACGCTCTAGACGATCCGTCGTTTCTTGGCCTTCTTGACACATTAGCAGACAATAAACACCCCGTTGATTTTTATACGGAGACGTTTTTAGCGGGAACCGGGATTGGTTTTACAGGAGGTACCATGGAGACCTTAACTACTGGTAAGATGCTATCTTGTTACCAGAAAAGACTTAGAGATACTAAGTTCTATAAAGATAATTGCCCAACACGGAATATTAGATGGCACGCAGGTGACGTAAGACAGGCTTTTAATATGGGTAAAATTTTTGCCAATTTAAATAATAAATTCTCTACCTCTATGTCAAATGATATTGGCGTTGATATGTCTTATATAAAATTATCGGAAAACTATGACATAGATACAACAATCATCACAAAATATATGACACGTAATTATATTGAAAGTATTTTTTCGGCTTCTCGCAGATTTTTGGCCTTCTCTAATGAAGACCGGTATACTATCTGCCAGAACCAGGAATGCAAGTCGTTAAACGTAAACTTAGGTCTATTTTGTGTTCATTGCGGTAAAAAATACCCAGATGATATTTTTAGCCGGATTGACGCGGCCAACAATCTTTTCAGCATGACTCCTTTGAAATCGGTAGATGGTTTCTATACCTTTTTGAATGATAACTTATTTACACCAACGGGAATTGATTTTACTAAGTTCTCAGATGCGTTATTTAGCCTAATGACCGTTGAAAACAGTTTGATCGCCAAACAAATAAGTAAACAGAATTATCCCCCCTTTCGAGACATCAAAATGTGGTCAAACATGTTCGCATCATCTCTTGATGCTAGCCCTGACGAACTCCCAATTGCATGGGATATAATCACTCCTCTAAATACTTCTAATTTATCAAAATTTCGGAGATATCAAATTTCATATTATGCTCTCGAAAACATAACTCTTAGATTTCTTGATATTTATACGATCTCTCGTATATTTAAAAAGCCAGACGATGGAATTCGTTCATCTCTTTCGTTTGGTTTTTTTGGGGATCTGCATGCTATAAATATATCTAAACAGATTCGCAGTATGGGGTACGACATCGTTTACAGTAAAGACAGAGATCCAGATTCATCTAAAAATTACGATAATGACGAGTATGCCGTAAAAAATAAGTTTAGATGTATAACGATTGAAAAAGATATAAATCTAACAGAAGATCTTCGAGTCCACAATGAGGCGATTGATAGTGAAGGCGATAGTAAAAACGTAAAATGAGTTTAAAAAATTATGTCGTTTCATCTCGGTAGGCGTATCTCATTAATCCCAGTCGTCGATAACCGTTACTTTATGATCGAATGTTTCATCAAACTTGTATTGAAGAAAGATCTTGCGATCCATTTCGAACCGACACAGAAAGAGTTGGTAGAAATCATCAAAAAAATCGAATTTTTACATACCCAAAGGTGTAAAAATATTTATAACTATTTTGTTTTAAGGTCATACTTCTTCCTCAACTCACGCACCTGGTAGAGAGACAGATGGTGCTTATCCATCAACTCCGATAACTTCATGCTCTCTTCACAGTCTTTCTTGAAGGCGGTCAGATCAAATTCGGACGAGTTTGGTTCTGGTACATCCAACTGAACTAAAATTTTTTTAAATTTGGTGTTTTTAGGTTTTTTCTTATTTTCTCCATCATTCAAACTAACATAGTCTTTTTGAAGGTCATATTCTACTCGTATTTTATTATATTTATACTTTGTAATATGATATTTTTCAATAATCTGATTTACAGTCAGACGTCCATCCTCATATGACCGATCGTATCAAGATCATGCCGTTCAACGCCGTATTCACCAACAATCCAGTTTATATGGAGAAGTTGAAGGACAATATCAACGAACTTTTTAGTTATATCGTGCGGTGCGATCGTTCCAAAATATGGGATCAAAAAAATCTTGGAGAAATCCCAAATGTCATGAAAGAGGCAACGATGGGTTATTTCCGTGAGAATGATACCATGGAAATGTTTATTGATGAGTGTTGCGACGTCGGAGAAGGGTTTAAAGTAGGGGCAAAAGAAATCTACGATCGGTATGTTGAATGGTGTGATATGGGAAGACAAAAGAAGGTGGTACGAAATAAATTCTTCTTGATATTAGAAGCTAAGTTTGAGAAGAAAAAATTAATGAATGGTAACATATATTTAGGTATAAAAATTATATAAAAAATAATATTTTTAAAAAAGTCAATGTAGAACTCCTAAATAGTTGCATTATCTCGCGCTTTATCCTCATTCTATTCTAGAATTTTTGTAAATATATACATATAAAAACATCCCTCTACATATAATAATATGAATTATAAAGTCGCCAGAAAAACAGTTGAGTTTTGCCAATTACCACTGGACTACGTTCTGAAAAATGTGTACTTACCGCCATTCCAACGCGTCGAAAACAACGAGCACACTGAACAAATTTTGAAGGGAATCAAAGAATATTACGATGAACACAAAGAGATTTTTCTTCCCGGCACGATTTCCGTCGGCCGACTTCCAGATAAACCAAAAATGATTTTACTCGACGGCCAACACCGCATTCGCTCCCTGGAACAATTCAGTAAACAGCATCCAACCATCTCAAATGAATTGATCCGGATCGATATCTACAATGTCCAAACCGAAGAAGACACCTATAAACTATACGAAATCATCAATTCCAATAAGAAGGTTGCACTATACGACGGAAACATCGAACCGTTTATCATTCCGTTGGTCCAAAAATTTTTAAAGGAACAATTTGGCGACTATTGCAAGACGTCCAAGAACCCGAGATGTCCCAATATCTCACTCGACGAGCTGGGTAAAAAGCTGCAATCTTACCAAGTCGTTGAAAAATTAGGTGTTACACTGGAAAATGTGAGGTCTCGCCTTCTAGAACCGATTTTAGCGCTGAATACGTTTTATTCGCGGAATACACATAAATTTGAGATGTGGGGAGTCGATGATTACACAACGAAATATAAGAAATTAATGGACGGTGCTAACCCATTTTATTTGGGCCTATTTCGACGATATGAGTGGATCGATCGTTTACTAGACGGTAAATTTAACGAGACGGAGACACGTGCAAAAGAGATCAAGGGCCGTAAAAAGATACCAGCCCTGATGCGGATGAAGGTATGGCAAAAGGAGGTTGGAGACAGTTTGAAAGGCTACTGTTTTTGTTGTCGACACGAGTTGATGTTTAATGAGTTTGAATGCGGTCACGTCGTCGCCGTTAAGAATGGCGGATCAGATTCGATCGAAAATCTAGAAGTTGTATGTAGGACGTGTAATCTCGATATGGGCACATGTAATATGATGGAGTATAAGAAATTATTTTCTGATGTGTGAGTTTCCGTAAAAAATAGAAGTAGTATCTGAAAACAAAATGGAAGTTATTTTTATAATTATTTTAAAATAAATATGTACCGAAACATTAGCCGTTATATCAGGCAGTCGAATGTTTTAGCCAGGGATATTTCTAATATTTCTAATATTTCTAATATCGATTATGTAAGAAACTATTTTTATTATTCCAAAGATTCCAAAGATTCACGTTCGATTCATTCCATCCATGAACTGGTCGACATTGTCAAAAACGTGTTAAACACTACGGAAAAAATGAACCTAAAATAAATATTTCAGTCAAAAATATTTATTCTTAATATTCTTAATATTCTTAATATTCTTAAAAATCGCAATGTTTGAAGTACACGGGAAACGCCACAACGTCTTTGATATTCTCCATACCCGTAAATAGCATACACATCCGGTCCAGCCCCAGTCCAAACCCGCCGTGAGGAACCGACCCAAATTTTCGCAAGTCAAGATAAAATCCCAGAGGGTCCGGCGACACGCCCTTCTCTTTCATCATCGCCATCAACACATCCAAACGGTCTTCGCGCATCGATCCGCCTATCAACTCGCCAACCTTGTAGGGCATCAACAAATCAAAGTTCTCACATGTTCCATCGCCAATCTGCTTCATGTAGAAGCTTTTGATGGACGAAGGCCACTTCCACACAAACACGGGTCCCTTGAAATGATCGGTAAGACAGTTTTCGCACTCGGACGAAAGGTCTTCGCCGTGCACGATTGGTTTGCCGTATGTCTGCAAGATGGCTACGGCCTCGTCGTAGGTAACGCGCGTAAACGTCGAATTCACGATATCTCGCACGCGATCGGGCAGACCCTTCGACACAAATTTACCGAGATTTTCGAGGTCGTCGGAGCACTCCTCGATCAGAGTTGTTCCAATGAATTTGATGTAGTCTTCGCCTACTTGCATGAGTTCGTCGATGGCGATAAAAGTGTCCTCGATTTCCAGATGTTCAAATTCCGATAGATGCTTATGAGTGGACGAATGTTCCGACCGAAAGCTCTTGTTGGTCGTGTAGACCGACCCCATCGAGCATGCAAGCGCCTCTAATTGAAGCTGCGAGCTGACTGTAAGGTAGGCGGGTCGCCCGAAATGGTCCTTGTCCCAATCGTGCATTCTGGACACCGAATCTTGGCACGGAAGACTTGCGTGACTTGACATATCGTGTTCAGTCAGTTGGAATACACCGGCGCCACCTTCGCACTCGTTTACAGTGATAATGTTGGGGTTTATGTGTAAAAATCCGTGCGTCTTGAAGAACGTATGCGTGGCGTGCGAAATGGCTGATTTGATTCGAAAAATGGATGAAAAAGAGGACGTTCGGGCGCGAAGGTGGGCGAATCGACGAAGGTAGTCGAGTTCTAATTTCCCTTTGCAAAGAGGGTAGTCGTCGTTCGATGTGCCTAGTGTCTCAATCGACGTCAATTTTACCTCGTAAAGTTGGCCTTTACCTTGCGAACGCGTCAGAATACCGTGAGCTGTAATGCTGCTTCCAAGTGGCAAATTGGGCGTTTCGCCTTCGTGGACAAGTTGGATGCCGTTTGCATTGCTTCCGTCGTTTAGTTTGATAAACGATAGTTCTTTTGTCATTTTACGGATGCTAAGTATCCATCCGTTTACGGTAATTTCGGTGTCGAGTAGTGCGGCGTAGTTTCGTTGAATCTCAATTAGTTTCATTTTATAAATTTATTTCTCTAAATAAAGTAATAATGAAACTAATTTTCACAATTATAGCAATTATTTGTATTGTCGCTGTCGTTTACTATATTTATTCGTACGAGTCATACGCTGCGACTACCGTAAACTTAGTTACCGTTGACCCGACTGGCAATATATCTACACAATCCGTAACATCGCCATCTCTTTCACCAATTCCAACTACCTTTAACATCGTTTACGTAGACACTAGTGGAAATATCGGCGTAATATCACCGTCCTCTGTTTACACGGCGTACCCCGCCAACGTAAAGAATCTGTTAACTGTTGATTCCGCTAACAATTTTTCGACAATATCGACTAACTACTTTAACCCATGCCACGTAAATGCCGATGGAACGATGAATGGAACGCCGAAGTCGGATGGAACATGCGGCGAATGTCGGCATCATTGGAGTGGTTCTGCTCCGAATGATGGGTGTGCAATATGCGACGGCGATGGTACAACTCACGGTACACATATGGACGGAACGTATGGTTTGTTAGCTGGACCCGATTGTCAATACAGTAAACAAGATAACTGTAACGTGCGTGGATACGTAAATGCTAGCGGTGCGTGTTGGTGTGACACAACTTATAATGGTGGATCTTGTCAATATAGCAACGCGGTCGATTGCAGTGGTAAAGGGCAAGTTGACTATAATGGAAATTGCCCAATATGTTTTAATTATCCATCAATCGCCGATGGTATGACAAAACTTTATCTTGGAAATAAATGTCAATATTCTGATAACGACACATGCAAAAATGGAGGAGTCGTTGATGAAAATGGCAATTGTAAGTGGGTCTTAAATAACGGAGATAATATTCGGATTAAGCATCCCGATGGTAGATACTTCAAGGGAGGCGTTTTCGCGTGCGGTACCCATTGGGGGATGATCAACGATCAATATTCTAAAAAGTATACTTGCGCGTTTGCTAATGGGGCAGATAAAGATTCAGTATTTAAATTTACAGGAGGATTAGGTAATCCAGTTGGTGGATTTTTACAACTTTCAAATTCCAGTAGCTCATACAATGGCAGTTACGTGTCTGCCTCTTTTTGGTCCGGTGAGTGTGGAAATTTTGGTACAGCTGGCGCTCACGCCGCGACTGTTATGGCGCTTCAGCCAAATATAGGTCCACCCGGAAGCGATTTTTTAATAGGCAAGACTAGTGATGGTAATGGCATTCAGTTAATTTTAAATGACGGCAGTCGAAATGGTCTTGCCGAAATAAAAGTATGTGAGCGAGGTGTTCCACCTTTTGGCAACCCTAGTGGCGCAATTTGCAGTGACTGTTTTCACGATGATATATATCGTGGAAATGGCGGCAACAATGGCCCAAGCCATGTTTTAGCTGGAATTTCATCTAGTCCACTGATTCTGTCCGTAGAGAAACAAGGACTAGATGGTAATTTTTACGCGATCGATATTCCGTCTCTTCGGCCGCTTCCAAGTGCAACACAGGCGCCGTATACGGATCCGCCAACCCGATTAGCAGGTGGGACTGATGGTGATATAATCGTAGATCCAGCCGACGTAGCAGCAGGAGCAGTATCAGTTATTCACCTAAGTGGAAAATCAGATAGACGTTTGAAGTCAAACATTGTTACGCTTCCAAACGTCCTTGATAAGATTGATAAGATTCGAGGGGTTTCTCACGACTGGATCGACCCAAACAAACCGGAACACGAGCTTGGCGTTATCGCGCAGGAAATTCAAGAAGTCTATCCAGAACTTGTACATACAGGTGATGATGGATATCTTCGCGTTGACTACGGTAAACTATCGGCAGTTTTACTGCAAGCCATTAAAGAGTTAAAGGCCGAAGTTCGGAATCGTTAATTTTATAAATTTTTGGGATTTTTCAGGTTTTCACGGTCGACCGCCTGATTATGCAACCGTACTTCGGCAGATAAGTCGAGAGAAAAATCAATTATTTTACATCGTGACGGGTGCCCGTCAACTAATTGTGTCATATTTTTAAAATAGACCAGATCATAAACATTAATCTGGTGGAGAAGTCTGACTACATTTAAAATGTGGGCATGCCCAAAATATCCAAATGTTAACGACGACCGAATTCCCCCGGATGGTTGTTTTAACATTCTAGAAATAAAATAAATATCCATCAACGCTGAATTTATGTCGTCCAAAATTTTTTTTAAATGATATGTCTGTGACATTTTATCTAGAAAAAATTTTTCTTTGGTTATAGCTTCACTACCGTAGTAATATGCAATACAAAACGATTGCCGTCGTAAGTTTACCAGATTCTGTGCATACAATTTCGCCCAATCATTAACCGTACGAAATCCAGGGTAATTCTGTTTCATGATTTGTTTGTAGATCACACTATTTTTATAGGTCATCATAGAAAATAGTTCTTGTGCAAAAGATTCTGGATTTTCTATGCTACTTATTAGAAATCTTTCCAAATTGGCATAGGTTTCCAATATCGTTTGATTAATAAACAACGAAGCTCTAGTCTTATCTACATTTAGTGCAAAATGAAGAAGATAATACAGCTGAGATTCGATATTCAAGTTTTGTATATATCTCTTGGTAAGAATGATATCTTCCCGTTTAATTTCGCCTGGTAGATTTTCATAAATTGTACCACGACCAAAAATAGATCCAGACTGTCTGGAATCTCCTCCGTGCCATCGTATGTAACGTGTCGGACAATACTTTCTATATGCCGATGTTCCTCGAAGATTTCGTTGATAACACGTAACAAACTTCATATCTGATGCCAGTTTTGCCATTGGAGGTCGGGGGTTTTCACTATGAGTTCCGTGTTGAAACGTTTCTGTATAGAAATCAACTGGGTGTTTGTCGTCCGCCAAGGTATCGAGTAGTTGCAAGAAGCTAGGATCATATATCTTATAACAACATTTTCCGGCATCGTTTTTCGACTGATCACATGTACAATCATTGCACATGCGTTCAGTCGACTGATGAGCATCTCCAAAAAGCATAATAAGAGGGAAATTTGAGGCATTTCCGTCTTTGTAAATATGAGGCTTTGGTCTAAGAAAAAATACACTTACCGGTCCAGAGATCGAGCGAATTTGTGTATCTTGAATCGTTATCCCAGACATTTTATATATATAAAAATTTTTTTATTTTACTTAAAAATTGGATAGAACCGTGTCCAGAATAATCTTTACCTGTCCTTGTCTTACTTCAACAGGTTGGACATCATTTTGGCCCGACGTTTCGACTAAGATATAATTCTTTCCTTTACGGTCCGAATAGCAGGAAAAGGCTGAATCAATCTCACACATTCGATCAAGAAGCATGAATTGGTGTACAGGGTTTGGTATGATTTGATTAATGTTCATAACGAGTTTTTGAGCTAACGGAACGGCTCCCTTTGTAGCCGTCAATGTTGACCCGAGACTATCTTTATCAATACGATGAAACCCCCACCCTTCATGGAAATCAATAATTAAGGGAATATCTTTCGTTAACGCAATCATTTCTTTTGAGATATTTCCTTGGCCTTCGCCTTTAAATGTTCGATTGATATCAGGATTAAATAAACTATTCTGAAACCGGATACCAAGAGCCAGTCCAAACTCATTAACGCCTGGTAGAACGCGAATAAATAGTCTTTTTTCTTTTGAAATCGTAGAAAAATAGTCAGTTTCTACTAACTTTTCCAGCAATAAACTAGCAGCAGGTTCATTTCCATGCACACCAGCGATAAAACATACTTTATTAGGAGAAGAAGGGTCCCCAAAATCGACGTATCGGACAGACTGATTGTAAGAATATAAAATCTGGAATAGAATGATTATAAATATTATAAATATCGCTATTAAAATATATAGGATATAATTTTTTGTATCCATTCCTTTATTCATTTATTATTTATTATTTAACATTTTTTGTAACACCCTATTTCTGTATGATTTTGTAATTTTTTATTTTGTATTTAATAAAAAATGAGTGCCGAGGGTACTCTAATTTTATACGGAGGTCCTCCGGCTGTCATTATTCTGATGATTTGGTACGGCATTGTGCTTTTATCTCCAACAACAGATCCGTCAAATCCTGCTGTCAAAACGCCTGCAACAGCAACGCGTAAAATGTTAGGGGTTTTACTTATTTTACTGGTGCTAGTGATTGTTTGGTTTACGCTAAAACACATGAAAATAATTTAAAAAAATCTTATAAGTAAATGAATCGTCAACAAATATACGAAAAGTATATGAGACACGCGTCTATTTTTATAGCAGGTAATATTTTGAATTTTAAGCTGGAAACTATTTCCTTTATTATGACGAGAGTCCGCTGTTTAATGGAAAAAGATATTGAAGGCGAAATTAATATACCAGAAACCGACTTCGATTCCATCATTAGTTATCTTCTAGTAAATACAGATTTTTTTAACTCATTTTGCAGTAACTATATACATGATGGTAACAACTATTACAAGATAAGAAATGACGATAGACACGGGCCACTTGTCACAACTATGTATGCTATCTATCCCAAATTAGTCACGATACTATCTGACGCACTGATAAGTGCCGTATATAATGATGATAACGAGTCTAAAAAGTGTGGCACACTGAGTGACCTCAAAAAATGCGGTATTGATTTTTTAGAAGAGCACGTCGACCATAAATTTCTAAGAGATTGTGCAAAAGAGAGAAGTTGTTTTAAGTGGGTCGATTCGGGATGGGTTATGCCTACTAAAAAGGAACAATACGAACTACTTAAACTAAAAAGAGATGTCATGATTGTTGTCAATCATCTTTCTCGTACGAATGTAGATATTAAATCGACACGCGTCAGATTACTACCAAATCCACATGCTGGAAATCACCCTACATTACATGTAGAGCACATATCTAGCTATTTTTTCAGATACTTTTTAGAAGAATATAAACTTGTTCTAGAAGAGATTGAGAAAAAAGAGAATATATCAGATCGCCCTTGCTACGAATTATACTGGCTTATAACCAATATGTGTCCCATGTCACGCGGTTCTGCCAGTGCTGCAAAAGTTGTCTTAAATGCTGCGTTGCATTATCTTGGGTTTGGAATGGTAATTGAAAAAGAAGAATATCGACGACAAGTTGATTGGGTCTCAATGTTCTCACCAGATTTTGAGAATTTTTATGAGAACAAGAATAGTTTTTTCGAAAATTTATAATTTTTTATTATAATAAAATATGCCTATTTTATCGTCAGACAGTAATGAGATCGATTGTCCAATTTGCCTTCGCGCATTTGCGAAGGACGAAGTAGTCTATCGTCCTTTGCTAGACGGAAACGCAGGTAAACCCTATCATAAAAATTGTTTGCACGAATGGTGTAATAAAGATCCTGAAAAATGCATCGATCCTATGACTCGTATTAAGTTTAACTTTCTTCATTCAAAAATAAGCTGCAATTACGACAGGTCCCACAAGGTTTCTATTCATTTTGACGGCCAAGAAATCCTACTCGGCACAGAACCGTGCGACCGTTTTTACGACATCAAGAAGTTTATTTCGGCTCAATATCAGACGTCTGTTGAAAATCTTATGTTATATGATATGATTGGAAACACGCGACAGCCCGTCATTGATGAGCATTTTATCACGAAGGACTACCACTTAGAATTAGACATTATGATGGCCACGATCGACCTAGATACAATGTTTTTAGATAAAATCCCGAGTCCGAATAAAATCGAGAAGTTAACCGAAGATTTGAAAGCAATTGAGACAATGGGAAAAGCCGAACACATTTCTCCGGACGAAATCACGATCGCCGCAAAAAAATCGTTAGGTGTGATGGACGAGGAAACGACGCATACGAAAGATGAATTTTATGATCCCGAAACTCCTCTTAGAATCGATATTAGCGAAACAAAAAGACGGCTCAAACAAATCAATCGAGAAATTGATGAATTGAAAACTGTTCGCCCAAAAGATCCTAAACTGGTTGTTCTTCAAACCACCAAAAAATATGAAGAGAAACAATACGTCAAATTTTTAAGTAAAGCGATTGGCGAACTGTTTGAAAAAGTCAAGCACGTCCTTTCCGCATTTTTATCTAGATCATACGATTTTGTAACCGATCCGGAAACGTCAGAAAATCTTAATTATTTTCTACTTTACGTGTCCGAAATTTTGAAGTATGTATGGAATGCAATAAAACTTATTGGGTATCTTGGATGGCAGGTATGCCGCTACATTCCGACAATCGTGAAATATATTTACACCAATCTGCGACGCGACGATAAAGAAGACGACGAAGACGACGAGGAAAAAGAAGAACCACGGGTAGCCGTGGGTGATGCTGAACCAGAATACGATCCTGAGCCCAATGGCGGATTTTTCGCACCTAGAATACGACAGCGCGATGCGCCAAATCTTAGATTTCTAGAAGAGGCCGGTGTTGACGTATCGGGACCCGAATACGCTGGACTGCGTAAAGGCGACGTACACGGCAGGCGCGGATTTATGTTTAAACACAAACAGTCAAAACGCGCCCACCGACGCCATTCTCGCCATTCGCGTCATTCGCGCCATTCCAGTCATAAACACAATACACGCAAATCTCAGTAAATAATATAAAATTGATTAACTATTTTATATTTAGCATTCTTAACATTCTTAATAACATTATTAGCATTCTTAATCGTTCCTAATCTAATATGCGCATTCACGACTCCATTCACGGCTACATTGATCTCGATCCGATTGCATCGGCCATTGTGGACACCCATGTATTTCAGAGACTGCGTCACATCCACCAAACCGGCGTGCTCTATTTCGTGTTTCCAACGGCCACTCACACCCGATTCGAACATTCGATCGGAACCTATCACCTCGCCAAACAAATGATATCTGAAATCGCTCGAAAACAACCAACGTTGGGCGTTTCTGACGATCTAATTCAACTTGTGGCCATTGCGGGGTTATGCCACGATCTCGGCCATCTCCTTTTTTCGCATCTATTCGACGAATTTCTAGAACATATTAATACGGGTCTAGATCCAGAATCGATACACACTAAAAACTCTGTACACGAAAATCGGTCTATTTTCCTATTGCGGTACGCCGTTCAAACCTACCAGATTCGTCTGTCATCGGCCCAATTGCGGGTTATCGGGGACCTTATCAACCCGTCCCAGTCAGAGTATCATAACTGGCTTCCGGAATACCAGGTGGGGCAGTGGATCTTCCAGATCGTCGCCAATCCGGTGAATTCGATCGATGTTGATAAGTTTGACTACCTTACGCGCGACACCCGCGCGACCGGCCTAAAATTGGGGTTCGACTATACTCGCATGATTATGGACGCGCGGGTGATAGATGATGAAATTTGTTATTCGTCGCAGTGCCGTGACGATATCTATCACATGTTTTTTATCCGTTACCGGTTGCATCGGCAGATTTATAACCACAAGGCCGTCAAGGCTCTTGAAATTTTGATGGTTGATTTATTGTTTGAGCTAGAAAAGGTGTTCAAGATATCGGACTACATTACGGATGCCGAAAAGATGATCCAGCTCGTTGATTATTTTGTGTTTTCCTTTCCGTCGTTAAATAGTCCAATCAATGGTATCATTCGAAAAATTCAGACACGGAAACTCCCTAAGCTCGTATACCAGAACGTGTCGCTTGAAGAGACTACCGGGCATCTGTCATTCGCGCCCGAGTCATCGTATCGAGTCGTACAATTTAAAGTTGGATACGTGGGCGGGAAAACGAATCCGCTCACTAAAATCAATTTCTACAATTTCAAGGACGGAACAAAGATTGAAAATAAAGGTAGCGACTTCTCGTTGCTCATTAACCAAAACCACCAGGAGTACTTTTTCAGGGTATATTGTGTCCATGAAGATGATTGAAATTTTTATAAATATTATATAAAAATTGTTATAGATAAAAATGAGCCTTAAATCGTATTCTAGTAAATGTATAAAAAAATATTTAATGGCGTATAACATGAAGCTTAAACATTCATATGAAACCGATAAAAATGCAGAGACTACGGGAGATTTGTATATAAAATTAGATGTCGAAAATGTAAAAATAGGCCATTTACACTATTCAATTGATGAGTCTGCTAATCTTCATATTGATATGATTCGAGTCAACAGACGCAACAAACCTTCTATTCCCATAAAAATAACTAAAATATTGTTACTATATTTATTATCAAAACATACCGATGATGTACAAACGGCGACGCTAACAGCTTTGCCAAGCAATGATCAAACCAAGATTGGAAACGAGTTTTGTCTTATTTGTTTTTACCAACAGTTAGGGTTCGACCCAATCGCGTACGATTCAAAGAAAATGGTAGATAAATGCGTAAGAAAAATTAAGAAGATTGATCCAGACTACGATAAAAGAAGTGACATGTGTATTTTATGCGAGTGCCAAAAAAATGATATTATTTTTACAAAAATCGATTTGCGATATTTACGAGTAGACATGAAAGCATTACTTCCAAATTTGATAAAACTGTTAGATATCGCGTACAACGATATTAACGAATCGTGTTAAAAATAACCGCCATAGCAAATCTGCCCACATTTTTATGAAATCGTCACATCGAAATCGTTGGGCGCCCGTATGAAGCAACACGTATAAGTTCTGGTTCATCTTTTGCAACCATTTTAAGATAGGATTGCATCTTCATGTCAGCCATTCTCTTTTTGTCAAAAAGAGGACGCCTGTCTTCTGCGTGACTCGTGTTATAGCGTATAATTTTCCGAGAAAATTTTACTACTTCTTTCATAGCATCGTCTTCCAATGCATTCGCTATACTTTCATCTATAACTATATCGTCACGATGGCCTTTCATACCAAATGGCGCAAATGCGGGTGTGAGAAATCCATTTTTACGATTGATTGGATGCATAATATTTTGTTTTAAATCGTCGACTAGAAAGGTATTGCTGTGATGATAGGTTGGAAATTTATCCCAAATCATCGACAAATCTTTACGCGTTTTATAGTCCTTAACATCTTCATCACCGTATACAAACAGAAAAAAGTTTTCTGGAAGATTAAATTCGGCCGATAAGAGATGTGCAATTGACTTGCCATACTCACGTTCAGATAACGTCCATAACCCAACTCTTATATTTGCGTTTTTCATACAATAATTGAATAGCTGCCGAAGGTGTGGGCGAAGGATAATAACATGTTTTTTCTCAGTAACGTAATGTAATTTCGCCTTAACATTTTCGTCTGTTTCTTTCCATAATTTTACGGCGTCTTTCGAATTTTTTGCATGTAAAAATTGGATCAGGGTTTCATCGATATCAAATACAATAAGCAGATCATTCTTTTTTTTAACAACCTTTGTTTTTCGACGTTTGACGGAGCGTTTCGAGATAGGAGTCTGTTTGATTTTTCGTACCGATTTCATTTTATTAGAAGAATTATTTTTATATTTATATAAAAATGCAGAAGACTAAAAAAAGTATTCGAAAAAGTGCCGTAAAAAAATTTAAGAGTCCTAGAAAGATGTCGAAGGAGTATTGTAAAAAGACCCCGTGTAAGAAAATGGGGTTTTCACAAAAAGCAAGCTGTCGACCGTATAAAAATTGTTATAAATAACAGTGTTAAAATGTTTAACAAAAACATGATTTCATTGTTTAGTTAATTCTATAATTTATAAAATTTTAGAATTTAAATATATTATATAGATTCTAAAAATATTCTAAAAACCAAATTTAACAACACGCGAGGCCCTCCCGCACACACACATTTTTATTAGATGGTTAGATGGGTAAAACAAAGCCTTTAATATAGACTGATATTATTATGTTATATTTAATGTGTAATATAGACTATACTTTTATATTTCGTTAAGTTTTGTTAACATTTAGTTGGAATTACATAAGATTAATTCTCGTTAATATTAGTTGAGTTCGTTGGATTGATGGGGTTTTTAATATAAAACAGTGTGTAAAATAGACTGTAAATAATTATTAAAATATAAGCTGATATTATGCTCTATATTATTTAAAAACATAACTAACTCAACTAATAAAAAATGTGTGTGTGCGGGAGATTAACATTTATGAAAAGATTTGATTTTAAATATATTTGATTTCGGAAATATATCGCTACAATTTTATGAGATTTCTCATAAAATACAAAACCATAAATATATTTAAATACTACTATATACAATAAAATGAGTTTCCATTGCCAATTTTGTGAGATAGAGCTAAAAAGTAAATATAATTTAAAAAGCCACTTAGAAAAAAGCAAAAAATGTATGCGTCTAAGAGGGCAGACAATTGTATCCGAATACAGATGTTTAAATTGTGATTACGTGGGAATGTATAAAAACGACTTCACAAAACATAGTCTAATTTGCAAGAAAAAAAATTTTCCGAAAGATGCAAAAGATATAACGATCGAATCATTAAAGGAACGAAATTCGGATCTTGTTCGTCAATTGTGTGAAAAGACGAAACAATTAGAAGACAAAGATCGAATTATAAAAGAATGCCTTACCATCATAAAAGAATCAAAGATACCGTGTGCATCTGATACAGTTAATAAAATTGTACAACGTTATCGCGTACGAGAACAATATCCTGGTAAAAATTATATATATATCTTAACCACTCCTAGTCATACAGAAAAACAAACTTATATATTTGGTAAGACAGTCAATCTTACTAATCGGCTCAGTACCTACAATAAGACCGAAGAACATACAGTTGTTTACTATAAAGAATGTAAAAACGATCTTGTTATGAGTAGTGCGGAGACAGCCATCTTTTCTAAGCTTGACGGATATAGGGCGATGAAAAACCGTGAGAGGTTCATCCTACCCGAAGACAAAACAATTGACTTTTTCACAAAAACGGTAGATGACTGTGTAAATTTTTTTACTAATTAATTATATGCATATACATAATTCGATGGATTATGCATATAATATTTAAAAATACACTATTATATAAAAATGTCAGATTATCAGTCAAATGATAATGAAAATAAAGCATACGTATGCAATTTTTGTAATAAAATATTTAAAACAAAGTATAATCTTAAAAGTCATATTGAAAGAAGTAAAACATGTATTGTTCAAAGAGGAGAGGATCCATCATCTGAATATATTTGTGAAAAATGTGATTATGTGTCTATGTTTAAAACAGACTTAACGCGTCATCTTAATATTTGTAAAAAATCTCAACCTAAAAAAGTTGAGACTGGTTCCGAACTTCTGTTAAAAGAGAAAGATAAACAAATTGCCCAACTCCATATTCAACTAAAAAGGAAAGACGATATCATTCGGGAAAAGGATCAGATCATTAAAGATCTGGCGGAGAAGGCCATCGTAAACGCGAAACCGGCCATCCATAACAACACAACAAACACGTCGAACACAACGATAAACAATCTGCAAATGATTTCGGAAGAGCATATCAAGGACCACGCAAAGAATTTGACACTGGAACATATCAAGAAGGGCGCATTGGGGTATTCGGAGTATTTCTTGGAGTATCCATTGAAGGAGCGTATTGCGTGTACGGATTATTCACGCCGGAAATTGAAGTATAAGAATGAGCAGGGCGAGATTGTTACCGACCCTGAGATGACGACGCTCTCGGATTTATTGTTTAAGAGCATCAAGGACAGAAATCGTGAGTTGACGATCCAGTATACGAACGAGCTGACGGACAAGTTTAAGACCGCGAAGGACCCGACACAGCTTTCGTATTTTATGGAGGTTGCGGGGAAGTTTTCGCAACAGGATTTGGAGGTCTTTCGGATGTTTAACGGCGATAAGAATGATTTTTTCCACGACATCTTGCGCAATATTTGCAGTAAAACTATCGCTCAGTAAAAATGATTTCTACCGAATTTTATAATTAAAAATATAGAGATAACATTCAGAACATTCAGAACACTCAGGCCAGAATATGGACAACGATAACATCAACACCATTCTCCTTTACTGCAAGGAATGCGACCAGCCTGTTCTTTTTGAAGGACATCCAACTTCGTGTTTATGCGGCGCCTTCATCATGAAACCAGAATTTGAGGGGATCGACGATTGGATGCAAATAATCGACGACGTCGTCGCCGGTAAATTGTCGGACACTTTCGACTTGAACAATCGGTTGGGCAATACGTGGTGGTACGAGCCTACGCAATTTTATATTAAGTTGTGCTACTACTTCGCAAAACGACGATACGAAGATGGGATCGACAATAAAAAGGACGAGATTCTTTCTCTGATGGGACTACTGGAATGTTGGTACGGCCAGTGCGAGATTGACGTTAACGATAACGACGACTACGCCATTAGCATTGTAAATCGAGCCAATGTGACGAGCGTCTGGAAGTATGTGTAAGTGTGATAACGACGAATTTTATGAATTTTATAAATAATTTTTTTACTATAACTAAAAAATGTCTGAATGGAGTCCTACACAAATTATGTTGGCTAGAATGGACGAAAAGATAACTTATCTACGTGATAGACTATACAAAAGAAAGTTGGCTGGTAAAGTTGATGAAAAAACCGAACCGTTGCAGACCGAATTAAAACAATTGATAGGCGAACGTGACAGCAAATTAAAACAATTGAGAAAAGAACGTATCGACAAATTAAAAGAATTGAGAGAAAAAGACCGCCCATATGAATCAACTTTGTTGAATATGACAGTTGATTTTAAGGGCAGTGTGGGAGACGCCCAAGCATATATGAAAGAAAAAGGGTACATTCCTATGAAGGTGTATAGCTATCGCGAGAAAGTCTGGTATGCTTCTCATCCGGATAAAATAATGAAAGAAATGTCAATACAAGATTGGCCTATCACAAGAAGTATGAAAAAACAGCAAGAAGATAACGCGAAAGCTTACGGATTCGCCGGAAAGTCTATTAGAAAGGTCAAGAAGTCGACTAGAAAGGTCAAGAAGTCGCCTAGAAAGACCGGGAAGTCGCCTAGAAAGGTCAAGAAGTCGCCTAGAAAGGTCAAGAAGTCGAATAAAAAGAACCGACGTTCCACTCGAAAATAAACCTGTTTTGAGTAATCACACTATATTTTATAGATTACCCTATAAAATTTTAACAGTTTCAATGATCGTACCGGCTAAATTGCTGATTTACCGATTTGCGCAGCTTGTCTTTATCGCTTTCACGGCCTGCCATAAGATCGATCTGATCTTTTCGCTCGAACGTAGGTTTGTTCCCAACGTTATGGAATCCGCCCTTTTGTAGAGTCGGAGCAAGTTTTGCCTGTCTCGAAGATAACGTCATGCTATTAATATCCTCAATCTTTGTAATATTGGCGGTAACATTAATATGCGGCGTGTGTCTTTGCAATGCGGGTTCGGCATCGTGCGCGACGCGATGGTGAATACGTGAGTCCGATATTTGAGTGGTGCGTTGATGCTGAGGCAAATTTGTCTCCTCTAAGACTGGTTGTGCCATTTCGCCCAAGAATGTATAGCCTGGATTGATGCCTGCCAATGACTCGTACTGCATCATGTTGTCCTTTACGGTCATTCTGCCGTTATCGTAGAGCTGGTCAATCGATTTTGCATGAATATCTCGTGATTTATTGGAATTCTGTTCGGCCTGCAATAAATCGTGGATGTAGCGCTTCTGGTCAATCGATAGGTTGTCGAGACCCTGTGAGATCGCCATCGATAGATTGGTGTGGCCTTCGTGGGCGAGGTAGTTTTGGATATAGCGTTTCTGGTCAATCGAGATATTGTCGAGACCTTGTGAGATGTTCATCGACGGGTTGGTATGACCTTCGTGGGCGAGGTAGTTTTGGATGTAACGTTTCTGGTCGATAGACAGGTTGTCGAGGCCTTGCGAGATCGCCATCGATGGATTGGTATGACCTTCGTGGGCGAGGTAGTTTTGGATATACTGTTTTTGATCGATTGATATATTGTCAAGATTGTGAGACATGTCGCGTGTTGCGGCCGATTGTGCATAGGCCGATGTGTAGTCGTTATTAATTCCTTTGCCTTTATCGACGTTATCGCGTGTAAATGATGTTATATCTCTTGATTGATAGCCGGCCGTTGCGCCTACATTTATGTGGCGATCGTTAATTGCGTTTGCCATTTTAAAGTGTTCGACCAATTTCGATGAGATATTGGCAGATTTATTGGGACGAATGTCGTGAACTCGCACGATATCTTCTTCGTTTTTCACTGCTCTGAAATCGTTAGGCTGTTGTTTGGTTTTCGAATAGTCCGCTATACTGGGATTTGCTTCGGCGGAAAACCATACACGTGGAAGACGGGAGAGAGGCAATAAATCACGAGGATTTCTGACAGGTGGCCGAAATGCACCGCCCTGCATAATTGTGTAAGGTAGGTATGCCTGTGTCTGATTACTGGTAGAGGTAGGGTTACCTGATATTCCTGCATTATTCGAGTTGTTACTGTAAGAGACGGAAACCATTGGATTGACACCGCGTGCGTAGAAGTTGATGCCTTCGCATGCCCGATCGCCGCTTCCATCGACCAATTCAGTAATGTCTGTATTTTGTCCGACTTTATCAATACGACGAGTATGGATTGATTTTGGAGGATCTCTTAAAATATTGGCGTTGGTTCCCCATTGTTCAACGGAAGGAAGAGTGATATGTGTATTTTTGGGATACTGGATGGCCATTTAATTTATAATAAATATTTATTTATTATAATAGAATTTATTACAAAATAATAAAAAGTGTTTTGTAGGTTTCCAGCGCCGTCGCAATAGTACCTTGTTCTGGGTACTCGTATAAGTTTTTATTTTTATGAAGAAGGGTTAGCATACACCCAGTGTATCCGTTGATGTTATATTCAGTGTGTGTTTCGTATCGTTGGAGAAGATTGACAGGCGTCATAAACATGTCACTGTTTTTGGGGCTGTAAGATTGTTTAGGAAGCGGTAAATTTTGAGGAAGAGTGCGAGTTTGAAAGCTTTTCCATTGGATGTTTGATAGTGTGAATCGTTTACCAATAGGCTGATTGTCTCGGTCTGTTGTAACCACTAGATAACGTTGGTCGAGGCCTGCCAGTAAACTAGCGATCTTACACATGTATACGGATACGTCCTTGTCATCTTTTACTTTTTCCAGGGTGGGTCCTTCGAAATAAGTATCCATCAGATCGTACAGATTTTGAGCAGAAATACTGACAGAGTTAATGGTTGTATAGGCAGACATATTTTATTATAAATCTTCTTATTAAATTTGGAAAGAAATTAAAATAATAGTAATAAATGATATTGCTATCTGTAATCGTTCTACTGGCCATCGTTGCAATGGTTGTAACCATGCTACGAGTAAGACGTCATCGTAAGCGTCGAGAAAATTACAATAATTTCGACAACTCTCAGTTTGTGACAGGCTCGCCGTACATCTCACCTAACGATAAAGCTGAATTTTCACATTATAACAACGAATCAAGTACGTATGACAAATACAACGGATGTTCAAAACCCAATAACCCTCCGTACGTTGACTACGAAGCAAATTACCAAACTACACTGCCCCTATCCAATAAGATGTTTACTACGCCCGACAGCGGTAGTTATATTAACTTATTATAATTTATATAAATAAACGAATGATAAATGAATGAACGGTACATAGAAATATATAGTAAACATCGGAACAGGAGTATGTACCCCTATCCATCCAATTTTGAAATACCATTCTCGCTTTCGTATCAAACAAAACGTGTATACGATCCGGTAATAAATGGAATGATATACTTTACAGAGAAGTTTTCCAATCCTCTTGATTACGGCGTTCTCGGAACTGGATCGAATGACGCCGTTCTTGTTCTGAATTCGGGGCAGCCTCAGCCGCAATCTCCTATTCCAGACTACTATAATGGATGTATTATTTCCATTACAACAGGTGTAGGCCAGGTTATTACGCGTGTGATTGTTGGTTATCAGCCGTCGACCTTATCCGTATTTTTGAATGTGGCATGCAACGGGATTCAGCCAAATCAGCCGTACGCTATTTACGAGTTGAATACACCCGATTTTGTACATTTTACAATGGATGTAGATGCCAATCATGCCGATCTTTTAAACGATGATCAGGCTTGCACGGGATACTACGTAATGGACGAGACGCTAAGCAACGGGTCTAAAATTGTCGCACGTCAAATTAATTATTACGACGCATCGTTGCGCTACGCTTACTACAAGGAGAGAATGCCAGTTGGTTGGCAGGCTGACGATACATATACTATACGTAAAACGCTCCCTTTTGAAAAATGGACGTTAACCTCTCCTGCGAATTTAACCGGCGGATTTTTGTATGTCACTTTGCCTAGTCAAGCGTCTGGTCAGGATGAATTTTATGTAGGCACTTACATCTATTTTTATACGGACGAAACGATATACTCTACCTATTCCATTATTGCTTACGACGGTTTCAATAGAAAAGCAACCTGTTTGAAACGAGATTCTAACCCAATACCGACAACAGGTAATACGATTAATATTGTAACTTTCTCACACGATAATTTTGCGCCTCTTTCCTATAATGGTTCCCTTGTATCGCAAAACCAAGTTGTATGCTACGAGATTGCGTTATTGAGACTGACCTTACCAAATGTGATTCTTACTAGCGGAGGCCGAATTTCGTTTTATCCGTATGTGTATGTAGAGTTCGCGAACATTACGTCGCCGTCTGCGGTGTCTCGTGATATTATTTATAGTAACAATCCAGAAAGCGGTCGTGCACTTTTTATGGTGCCTGTTCGAGATATGGTACATCCATTGAATAGCCATTTTGTAAAGTTGATTGGTAGAATGAAACAGACCGTTAAATTTAAACCGAACGACTCGTTTCGTTTTTCGGTTTATCTTGCAGATGGAACTCTGTTCTTGCCGTTACAGCAAGATTTACAGAGTCCTTATGAGCCCAACTATCGTTTGCAAATTAATGCAACGTTTTCAATAAGAAGATTATAATTTTCTAAACTTATTTATAATCTTAATATAGTAAGATTATAATAAATGAACAACCGATATATTGAACTTTATAGCGCCCATCGAAATCGTTTGCAATGGAAAAATCCATCGCTATTTGTGACTCCATTTTGGAAGACAGCTTCGATACAAGACCCAATTATGACTGGCGCAATTTATTACACATGGACATCTGATTATTCACCTTCTTTTCTACCTCTAAAATCTGGATCGACTAATTATTCGCCTAAATTGTGTGTGTCAAATATAACGCCGCAGCCGTCTCTTCCGTACTATTATTCTGGCTATACGATGTTAATTACAGTAGGGTCGGTGTCGGAGTCAAGAATTGTGACTTCATACGATCCAAACGATGTAAGTGTGTCGCTCAATACCGCATTTGATTTTGCGGGTCACGATGTCCAAAACGGAGATTTATACGCGTTGTTTGAGATGAACACGCCTTCCCTTATTCATCTACCGTTGACAGATATCTATTACAATCCGGTTTCAGAAATGCCAGAAGCCTATTACGGATACTATGTAATGGACGAGACATTAAGTTACGGAACACGGATTGTGGGTCGACAAATTGTTGATTACGATTCCGAGTTGAGATATTGTCATCTCGAAGAGCCGTTCCCTATCGATTGGGCATTGACTGATTCGTATACCCTTCGAAAAACACTGCCATTTGAAAAATGGACATTGGCTGCGCCTACTGCAACTGAAGATGGATATATCGTATTTACACTTCCAGTAGGCAGAAGCACAAGCGACACTCTATACGTAAATAAGTACATTTATCGAACCACTAACAATGACCATACACTCGACAATTACCAGTTCAAACCAATTTATGGCTCTTACAGAATTGTCAAATACGATCCGATTACAGGTCAAGTTTTTTGCAACAATGATCTGACCTATGAAGGCGGTCCTCCAACACTAGGTGACACTATTAATATTGTTATTTTTGAGAATGATAATTCATCTCAGTTGTCCTACACGGGAAGTATTGTGTCACAGTCGCAAACTGTTTGTTATGAAATTTCAATCATTAGTCTAATTTTACCGAATGTTACATTAACTACCGGTTCGCGTATTGCTTTTTATCCCTACGTGTATGTTTTATTTGAAAATACAAGCGTTCCGTCTGGTGCTGCACACGACTTGATTTATAGCAATAACCCCAAAAGCGGCAATGCGTTATTTATTGTTCATGTGACAGATGTCGTTCAGCCTGTAAACGGTAGATTCGTGAAGTTAGTAGGGCGTATGAGACAGACAGTTAAATTCAAGCCAAACGATTCATTGAGATTCTCTGTATATTTACCGGATGGCACTTTATTTTTGCCTGTAAAACAGGACTTGCTGAGCCCTTACGATCCTGACCCGGCGCTGCAAATCGATGCGGTATTTTCGATTCGTAGATTGTGAAAAAATATTGTGGTGATAATATTTTTTATTGAGGTGGTTTATAACTTTCCAGTTTTGCGCCGTGAGGATGTTTATCGGAATGTTTAAGCAGTGTTTTCAAGAAACCTGCCATATCGCGCGAATGTTCGTGTTTTCCTATAACTTTTCCACCTTGTACTACAGAAATAGTTGGGTAAGCGGTTACTCCTAATTTGTCTTTTGCAATACTGCCCCAATTTTTTTCGCTTTCCAATACACCGGTTGTGTTGATGGCAAGTAGCCGAATTTTTGTTAGTTTTTCTTTGTCGAGAAAACGGGAGAGTTCGGCGTACGCTGGTTTGGTCATTTTGCACGGTCCGCACCAATTGGCGTAGGTCATCAATAGATAAAGAGTGTCTGGATTATTTTTGCTAATCGTAATTAGAGTCGAATCGCCATTCGATTCGAGATCGCTGGGTTCTAAAAATCCGATGGATGTGTTTTGAAATGGTTCAGACATTTATTTTAAATAAATAAAATTTAATTAAAAAATTTATTGGTCATCAATAATATCTTCTTGCAACGTTTTATCTTTTACGTATACGCAAATTTTACCGAGACTTCCAATATTGCTCTTAAAAAGCACGGGTAAATCAGAACTTTGATAGATTTGAATTTGAGTGCTAAGCCCTGCTACTTTTGTTACGCGAGACAGCTGTTCGGTCTCGAACTCTTGTACGCGGCTAACCGTCTCATTTTCTTCGACGTCGCCAAAAACGATATCGCGGCTGTAAACACCGTTGGAATTGCACCCAAACCTAATTGTTCCTTGTGTGGATGAGACGGTAATCATGTTGCCTCCCATATTATTGAGGTCCTTAACCATCTTAACATATTCGTTGCTTGGCACGATGATCGATGTCTGATAGCCTTGGGGCAATTCGATATCGAGGCTTTGAAGGTTTTGGATTTTCAAAAAACTGGTAGTGACTCTGTTCTTTTCTTTTGGAATAACGCGGATACTGAGTTCCGATTCCTTGCCTTCTTCTATGAACAGAACAATGCTGTCTTTCTTCTTAATGGTTTTGACCATCTTGTAGAAGTGATGAAAATTTAGACCGATCGACATACTTTCTGGCTTGCATTTGTACTGGTTAAAATTGTCTGCAAGAAGTTCTAGATCGATCAGGATTTTTCGATTGCTGTCAGTCATTCTTAACATGATTCCGTGCTTGCTGACAATGAAACACCCGTTTTTAATATTATTTTGCAATAGTTCTGCCAAAATCTTAATGATATAACCCTCGGATGTTTTACAATAAAACAGCATATTTGACAGATTGGACATGATTTATCTGTATTCAATATGTTTAAATATATATTCAAGAATTACGAAGAATTACGAAGAATTAGCAAAGTGTTTTTTGCAGTAATTTTCAAGCCATATACGGTGATCATTAGACAAATTTTTATAGCCAGAAAAATCGTAAAATTCTCTGTAAAAAAAATGTTCGATACGTTTATCGATATTCCGATAGTCCAGTGAATACAAAAAGCAAAATGTAAACCCGATTCTAAACTTTTTATTATCGCTCGACCTAAAAGTCATATACTCTCGTGTAAACCCGTCAATTTCTGTCTGATCTATAAATTCATGGTCTCTTATTACTTTTTCATATTCCGATGATTCATCCTCAAACACAAACATTTTATATTGTTTATATGTAAAGTATATATTTATATTACGCAATCGGAAACGATGTAAAACCAATTTCGAGTGGATTGTAGTACTCCAAATTCTGTTCGTCCCATTCCAATACATCTTCCATCTCGTCGTCATCCTCTCTATATATCCCAAACGAAGGAATGAATGTCCTAAATTCATTCCAAAAATTCGAAGACGTTAAAAACGCCCATGGATACGTAGGATGGTGAACAATAGTTAGTTGATACTTTCGACTTCCCTTGTAACGAAATCGAAGGTCCTCGAACTCTTTTTCGTCGTATAGACACTCTTCGCAGAGAAGATGACGTCTTTCTTTGCCATCAACATAGTCTATTCTAGACTCCTCTATTTCCTCGATGTTTCCGTATAACACATCGTAAAAAGTCGTATCGGATGTAATATCCTCTTCAAATAACCATTTTCCACACTGTGGACACGCTTCATTTTGGAGGTTTAACCCAAACTTGCGTTTAGATAACCACTTGTCGCATATTTTATTGTGGTGCGAAGATAGGTATCTCATTCTACAAATTTCAAGCGGTTGCAAAAATGAACATATAATCAGGAAGGTCTCATCGGTATTCATAATTGTATGTATATTTTGTATATAAAATAGTTGAATATAAAATAGTTGAATATAAATAAGAACTTATGCAAATTTATTTTTACTTGCTAAAATAAATGTTTGAAAAATTACAAAAATATTGGAACGAATACGGGTTGGAATTGTTGGCCGGTATATCAGTAGTCGTCATTGTTATACTGTTTTTTATCAATCTTATTACCAATCGTCAAGGGAGCTATACAAATGCAAAGCGGGTTCCCACGACATCCAATAGTTTTCCGTCAACCGATCCCAATTTTAAGTTCAAAGAGCATACGCCGCAAGATAGTAAACTTGAAATTCGCGCCAAAATTGTGTTAGAAAATATTTTTAAGAGGCCATTTGTAAAGATTCGGCCGGATTTCCTGCGAAACGAAGTTACTGGGTACAATCTAGAAATCGATTTGTACAATGACGAATTAAAACTGGGTATAGAAGTACAAGGCGATCAACACTATAAATTCATACCGTTCTTTCATCGTAACAAGGACGCTTTTACCAAACAACGATATCGCGATGAAATGAAGAAAATGAAATGCCGAGAGGAAGGTATCATGCTAATTGAGATACCGTATAAAGTGGGTGAGGATGGTCTCAAACCTTATTTGGTTGACCAATTACGAATGGCTGGATATCTATTATAAACTAAACCGGACACTTGTCTTCATTGCACTCCTTGCAGTCCTTGAACTCTTTGTAATGCAGATACGAACTTAACGATAGAACCGTAAGAAGTAAGCCGGCGATAAGCATTCTAGGTGTTATGGTAATGCCAAGTATAATGAATGGAATGGCTAAACACGATGCACACGTCATTTATAACTCTGATTATTTTTTTAACGTTAGTTAAAAAAGTATAAAAATTTAACATTGAATGTTTGGAGGGATAGTGAAATTAATACGATCTTTATAAGACTCAATAGTTTCGTCCGGGTGTCGAAACTGACACGAATCCTGTTTCGTACACTCTTCGCCAAAAGCACATAGAGGAAAATTGATATCGCGCGAGGAGTGCGCAAAATTGCATGTCTCTCGTGTACACTTTCCTTGATTAATCAAGAGATTGCAAAATTTAGTATTTTTCAGATAAGTTACAACGTTTTTCCGACTGGAAAGAATAGAAAAACCTTTATCTCGGTTCGAGATTTTTTCTTCCTGTTTTTCCCTATATACGTTTTTAAAGTTAGCCCATGGCGCAAATTTAGGCTCTTTGGGAGTTAGTTTATAAAACCCCAATATATTAAATTCGTTATCACAGTTTAAGTGACAAAAAGGCGCGTTGTAAATTACTTCCATCTCTTATTCTTTATTTATATAATCGTAAATTTAAGTTTCAATTTTATTATTTACGAGATACAACAAACATAAATAAGATAAAAACAATAACAATGGCGCTATTGATAAACCATAATTTTGTTTTGATACTATCGCGGTACTGTGGACGCGGTCTATATGCCTCAATCGTGTCTTCGTTAGTAAGTGATGCTTCCATTTTACACATAAAACAATCTTTTTCGGGACAAGACATTTAATTATAAATAAAATAATTTATAATTTTATAATGTTCTCAAAAATGTCAGAAGGTGACTCAACGCAATACAATCGAATTTATTATAAGAAACGACCTCTTTCATTTTGACAGGGTCTTTCGTCTCCTTATAGTGTTTCCACGCCGTTACCATTGCTTCCAATCCGTTTCCGCACGTATCAGGAGGCGCAATTAACGGAATAAGTGACTGATCGGACAACGCTTTAATATAGCTTTTTAGCTTAAAGTTTTTGCATCCTTTTACAACAAATGTTTCATCTCGAACAATCTTATACAGATCGCGCCATTCAACAGGCGACTCCAACACCAACTGGTGCCGCAAAAGCGCCCGTCGCCATAATTCGGTTTCCGCGTACCAAAACCAGCATACCGGTTTGCCACACTTTTCCCAAAACTGATAAAAAGACATGATCAGCGTCTTCTCGTCTTGTTGTGTTAGTTCGGGAAGTTTAAACGAATAGTATTTGTTTTTATAGTACACTCCAATCAGAAAAATACACTCTGGGTTCAACAACGGGCTCTGAATATCAAACGTATCATTGAAGGTCTCAAAATCGACAAACATTTCCGAGTTGCTATTCAAATCCGTACTCAAACTCATTGGATGATAAATCCCGAGTTCGCCTCGATTGACTTTTAGAATGGCGTTTACCTCATTTTGATAGGCAACTGGGATATTCATTAGCTCGGCTGTCAGACGCTGATCATTCCACGAGTAAATACCATTATCGTACGCCCGTTGTCTCTGATGGACGCCACATTGCCAAATTTCTGTAATCTCGCTTGACGCAATTGCAATCTCTTTCTTATCAAGACTTGGGTTATATTTCATATTGGGCGGAAAGTTGCGAATTTCTGAAATGTCCCAAGATGATCCGTATTTTTTAACGCGGCGAAGCCACGCCAGTCCATCATGGAATTTCGAAATAACCGATATATCGTGGCCGGCGTAATCGATATACCCGGGGCGATCTAAACTGCTATAAATATCGTCTTTATGCACAGTACGTTTGCCGATTATGAAGGCGCATGATGGTTGCCATCCTTGGATAGTTTGCAATAGAGAACTATACGCGTACAACTGTGTCTTGTAGAACGGCGAACGGCCCTCGTTTGATACATATCGACCGTCGGCCGTCAGACAGATGGTAGAAAATTTGATTTCGACTGGAATGTAATAGTAATTGCCAAACCGAGATGTTCCGTATGGAATGGTAGTATTGGTATTAAATAAGATATGAATTTGGTCATTTCGAACTAGAAGATCCGGAATACCGCGAAGATAGCGAGACCGGTCGGCTAGATATGCGCTGTAAATGACCGGATCTCCTCGTTTCATGCTTTCTACAACTCTCCGGGAGTCGATAACGCCATCGCGTTCATTGTATAGACGCGACGTGGAATGGGAAGAATGTCGGTCTAGGGTCAAGCCTGTTTTTTGTCTAAGGTTGGACATAACGTAGTTTTCATACTCTTTTCCCTTTTCAAAGAGGAACAAAAGCGAGTCGGATGAATGTCGATCACCGACATCATCTTTACGAAGAGCTTCACACCAATCTGCGCCAAAGTCATTTTGGCAAAAATTATCTAATTCAGTAACTGAAATCCATTCTTGCTGAGGAATGGCAATTCTAGGCATTCTAGAACGAGTTCGAGTCGCCACTGGCAACCGATTTGCCATAATAAGATCCCTAATATTTTTCATGATTTTACTAATAGTTTTTAATGTTAAAAAAATGAAAACAATTAATCATTTTAAATTTTAATTATTTTTTCGTTATTAAATAAATGTCTGATAAACGTACATTCACTGTTTTAAGTGTAGCTACGGGTTCCGGTAAAGCTCAAAGCCCATCCAATAACGGTGGAAAATTCGTTTCGCGCACACCAAGTGGCGCTGCACGAAAGGCCACTACAAAGATATGCCGCTCTAAAAAAGCTAAAAAATGCGCCTTAGTTGTCACAATGAAGGAAACCACAAAAGGAAGTAAAAATAACGCATACACATATCATGTAAAACGTGTAAAAGACCCAACAACCGTTATCCGGAATGGAGTAGAAGTTAACTATAACTACAAAACTGAAATTCACGCACATAAGCCCGGCAAGAAGTCGGCCAAGAAGTCTCGCTCTCCTAAGAAGTCCGCCAAGAAGTCGAAGTCTCCTAAGAAGTCAGTTAAGAAGTCTCGCTCTCCCAAGAAGTCGAAGTCTCCCAAGAAGTCCGCCAAGAAGTCGAAGTCTCCTAAGAAGTCGTCCAAGAAGTCGAAGTCTCCTAAGAAGTCAGTTAAGAAGTCTCGCTCTCCCAAGAAGTCGTCCAAGAAGTCTCGCTCTCGCTCTCGCTCCCATTAAATCTAATTTAGGAAATTAAATTTAAATAATATAAATGAACATAAGTCAGAATACAGATATTTATCGTCAAATCATTTCATTTGATAAATATAAGAATTATGGCGGAGGAACAGGCACGAATGGCTCAACCGGCCCGACAGGGTCTAATGGTCCAACTGGCCAGAATGGAACAGCCGTAAATACAGGCGCAACAGGTCACACAGGACCGATTGGCACCGGTCCAACAGGTCCACAAGGTTTGAATGGGTCATCCGGCGGTTTGACACTATTCCTTAATAATTCAGATTTTCCTTCTAATAATATCGCTCCCGACAATTCCGCTTTATTATTGGTCGATCCAGCGAGTCGCGATGTTCTCTTTCGATCTTCAATATCGTACGCATTCAACGGATCAAGCGATCGTATATCGCATCTGATCGGATCGTTTACAACAAATGTAACAGTAAACACAAATTTAATTATCCCGTCTGGCTTGTGGGATTTAAATATTTATACACAGGTTAACCAAACACAATTCCCTATTAATTTGTACATGAAAATTTATTATCTAGATGTAACTAACGGTGATATACCTGTTATTATCGCGGACGGTGAATTTGATCCCATAAACATCGCAACAACTACCAATATTTTATTAAGCATAAATACACTATATATACCACTAACTTATTTGCCCAGTAATGAATGCCCTATCCAAATTGATTTATTTATTGTTCAGCCTTCTGGAAGTACCGCAAACACCGCATTCGCTATGTATTTTAATGACACAACTCTTTCGCACATACACACATCTCTGAGTTATTTACAGGGCGCAACTGGCTCCACTGGATATACTGGATATACTGGATGTATTGGACCAACTGGGTATGTAGGTCCAACCGGCAATACGGGCGCGATTGGAACAACTGGAGGCATTGGGCCAACCGGTAATCCAGGACAGAACGGAACTACATCAGGGTTAATCTTTTACCTGAATGAAAGTGTACCAAGTGGAATTAGTAATTATTCATGTTTATCCATATTGCCAGACGGATTTCCTACCCAAATTGTGTCATCTAGTCTATCATCTTCTGGTTCATATAGTATCACCAATTTTGCTACATTAATTTCAGGACTAACCATTAGTCCGTTTATTCCAGTCGGATTATGGGATATGAATATTTTCGCTGCAGGTCTTACGAATAGTGATTTAAATACGGTCCAATTATGTTTTCGATTATTTGGCATTGACGGTGATAATAACGAGACTCAAATTGGAACTGATTCAAGCTCTCAATATATATCGAGTACATCTATTCAACAACTGGATTTATTAAACGAATTTCAATATACTGATATTTCAGGATATGTCTCATTGGTTATAAAAGTCTACGCAATTGCGTCTTCGCCTGCCAATATCATCACGTATTACGAAGGAACATCTTCCTATTCCCACCTTCATACGTCGTTTGGTGTTTTAGGGAATACGGGCCCTACTGGCCCTACCGGCCCAACAGGTGCGACTGGACCCGCCGGAACAGCTGTTAACACAGGCGCTACGGGCCAACAAGGATCAACTGGTCCAACTGGCTTTACTGGGCCTCCTGGTACGGCAACTAACACAGGAGCGACTGGGTCAACAGGAAATACTGGACAACAAGGATCAACTGGTAGTACAGGTCCAACCGGTCGACAAGGATCAACCGGCACTATGGGTGCAACTGGCAGAACAGGTCCAACTGGTCAACAAGGATCAACCGGCAATACGGGCGCAACTGGCAGAACAGGTCCAACTGGTCAACAAGGATCAACCGGCAATACGGGCGCAACTGGCAGAACAGGTCCAACTGGTCAACAAGGATCAACCGGTAGAACAGGTCCAACTGGTCAACAAGGATCAACCGGCAATACGGGCGCAACTGGCAGAACAGGTCCAACTGGTCAACAAGGATCAACTGGTAGCACAGGTCCAATCGGTCAACAAGGATCAACCGGCAACAGAGGCCCACAGGGACCGTCCGGTTCAATCTCAATTTTATCAGCAGGAACAGGCAGCATAGTTGTAGTAGACCCGATGAACTTACAACAACCATATTATAATTCAATTTTAGCGATAGAAAACAGATATGTATCCATCGCCGGAGATATACTTCCGACACAGAACAATTTATTTTCTCTTGGTTCAACCGGCCTTCGATGGCGTGAGTTGAATATAGGGCATGGGACTATCAATATATCAGGACCACCCGGCTCAATTATTGAAGGAACAATCGGTAGTAATTTAAGTGGAATCGTATACACAAATTATGGCTTTGCAACGCCTTTTATTAATATTGGACCAGCGGTAGATCCCTACGCGCCATTGGGGACTATTGGCGGCTGGCAAATTTCAGGAACTGGACCAACCGGTGAAAACTTTACTGATTTGGTCGCCCAGCTAATTGCAACAGGAGGTGTTGGTTTGAACGGACCTATTTATTCCTTGATAAAAGGCAGCCAAACGGGGCCAACTGGCACGTCGGTAACTGGTTCGACTGGGCCAGCTGGTTCAACAGGTAAATTCACATTTGATGGACCAACTGGCGCTATTTTATATTATGATGGAAATTCAGTTACAGGAGGAACAGGGTTTGTATATGGCCCAGATATTATTGTCGATAAGAATATTTTACCATCAGAAAATAATAGATACACTCTTGGTTCAACTGGAATGGTCTGGGAACATATTTATGTTGGAAACGGCTCAATTAGTTTTGCCGGGCCTGGTACGACGTCGGCAACATTGGGTACAAATCAAAGCGGCATTGCATACACGTCAAACGGCTTTGCATCGCCTTTTATTAATATTGGGCCAACACTAGACCCTCTTGATCCCGGGTCAATTGGAGGATGGGAGGTAGGTCCAACTGGAAACCCGGGAACATCGTCATACGATTTGATTGCCCAACAGAAAATTCCCGGGTCAATTATTGGCGGTCTGACAGGCCCTATTTATTCACTCATAAAAAGCTATACAGGTTTTACTGGTAGTACTGGAACAACAGGTAATACGGGATCAACTGGGTCGATAGGTCCAACTGGTAATCGCGGTCAGAATGGTACTACATCTGGTTTGATTTTTTACATGAATGAAAGTGTACCAAGTGGAATTAGTAATTACTCGTGTTTATCTCTACAACCAGATAATTCCCCCACACAGAATGTACCATCTAGTCTATCTGTTGGTTCATATAACCTTACTAACTTTGCTGCAATTATTAATGCCATTAATATTGGCCCATTTATTCCAGCCGGTGTATGGGATATGAATATTTTTGCAGCAGGTCTTACGATTAGTGATTTAAATACGGTGCAATTATGTTTTCGATTATTTGGTATTGACAGTGGCAACAACGAAACTCAAATTAGAACTGATTCAAGCTCTCAATATATATCAAGTACATCTATTCAACAACTTAATTTATCTCTTGAATTTCCATACACCGATATTTCAGGATATGTATCATTGGTTGTAAAAGTCTACGCAATTGCGTCTTCGCCTGCCAATATCATCACGTATTACGAAGGAACATCTACCTATTCCCACATTCATACTTCGTTTGGTGTGTTAGGGAATACAGGCCCAACTGGACCAACCGGGCCAACTGGTGTAACTGGACCTGCCGGAACAGCTGTCAATACGGGTGCAACTGGTCGAACAGGCTCAACTGGTCCAACTGGTGTTACCGGCCCACCTGGTATTGCAACAAATACAGGTGCGACTGGCGTAACTGGTAACACAGGTCCAACTGGTCAACAAGGACAAACAGGAAATACCGGATCAACTGGTCCAACTGGCCAACAAGGACAAACTGGAAATACCGGATCAACAGGCCCAACTGGTCAACAAGGACAAACTGGAAATACAGGATCAACTGGCCCAACTGGTCAACAAGGACAAACTGGAAATACCGGCCCAACAGGCCCAACTGGTCAACAAGGACAAACTGGAAATACCGGCCCAACAGGTCCAACTGGTCAACAAGGACAAACTGGAAATACAGGCCCAACAGGTCCAACTGGTCAACAAGGACAAACTGGAAATACCGGCCCAACAGGTCCAACTGGTCAACAAGGACAAACTGGAAATACCGGCCCAACAGGTCCAACTGGTCAACAAGGACAA
>Ga0114959_10000081_pt1 | contig 84134 bp, 74 predicted proteins | sample C_130625_EF_Meta_FD_87317 | JGI IMG/M metagenome (GOLD analysis project Ga0114959, IMG submission 87317) | Freshwater microbial communities from Lake Croche, Canada to study carbon cycling - C_130625_EF_MetaG | ecosystem: Environmental > Aquatic > Freshwater > Lake | place: Lake Croche, Canada...
CTTTTCCAATTGCAGCACGACCTTGAGCATATTCACGTCGTCTGACACGGAATTTATAAGGACCATCATGAATGAGTTCCATGTTGTTACTATCACACCAGTTCACTAAATACTGGAGTACTTCCATATCATTCGCGGCAAATTCCATCCCGTTATTGATTCCATCACCAAGCCACAGTCCCATAATGTAAGGATCTACGAGTAAAGATTGTTCTTCCCAGTTGATTTTGTCTGATTTGTAGCCCATCAGATTCTTTTTAGACCATTCTGAAAGTTTCATGTAGTCAGAAATCTTGATTTCAATCTCATATGGAAACGTGATTGTTTGTTTGAATTCTTCAATCAAAACTTTAGCTTGTTCAATCGTGACTTGATCGTTTACCTTGAAGGTTTTGGTTTTAATCGTCAATTCATCATGATCAAACCAATTGATCTTCCATCCAGGAATAGAAGGCACCCACTGAATCACACGGTCACCGCTTAGTTTCAATAGTAACGTATGTTTACTATTCACGATATACGATTCGGTATTATTGGAAGACTGGCAGACTTGGTACATCTCATCTTCACCGTTACAGACTTGAAGAACGGTACGCTTGTTACCATCATCACCACATAGCGTATCTCCTACTTGAATATCCTGAGACATTTTTGTAGTTGAATTCCACATGAGGATAGGTGTATTGGCAGCAAAGCATCCGTCTATCTTGGAAATAGCCGTCGCACATTTAGGACACGGCTTGCTCTGCTTCTTGATTTCGTTGACGGTCAGAATATCCTCTTGTTTGCAAACGTGCTCTTCCTCTGCAGTACCTTGTTTGATGACATTGCACGTCGAGCAAACTGATACGTTACATAAAGCACATGTCCATTGCGGACTCAGGAATCCACGACAATCAGTTGTCGGACACGGCTTGATGAATGTCCGACGAGATACGGCATCTGCCGACATCTCATTGGCACCGTTTTGAGTGAATTCCTCTAGGTCACGAGAATCCTCGGTGTAGATTTTATGGACCTGAGTACGCAGCCGCTGGATCTCCTTATTGAGTCGCTCGATTTCAGAGAGCCGGTTTTCGTGGCGTTTAAGGTATTCGAAGTAGGGCATCGTAGAAGGCAGAAGTCGTTTTTGATGAGAAAGCATGATGTCTTCTCGGTATTTTCTATAGGGTCCGTTTAGAAACGCTTTCGTAAAGGTGTCTTCGAGAAAAGTGATTGACCACTCGACTTTACAATTCATGCATTGAGCCACGTTGCTGTCAAGCAGATATTTCTGATAACACTGTACACACGAACCATGTTTGCATGTCGGACATGACACGCATTTACGGGTACTTTTGGTATATGAATTCACACAAATAGGACATTCTTGATTACATCCGTCTGCCATCGTATCTACAGGTGGCGATCTAACCTATTTACTATCCATTTTTTAGAGGCTTGTCTTTAAGTAGCTATTCTGCCTATCACCCTCCATCCAGCGCAACTAGAGAGAAACCAGTGTTTCCCGACTAACTCGGATTCCTGTATGAACTACCATCGGGATTTCTGCATGAGCGAGGAGCGTCGATAAATCTCCGGCTGTAGAGATCATATCGACGATTGATTTTTTTAGAGCAGCGAACCCCCAATGGCTGTGCGTGATGTAATTGTACGCGCTATAATATTCGAGTTCGTCTAAGTTGAAATGTGCCCCCTTGTAATGACAGTCTGTTTGATTCAGCTGCTTGTAATACCCACATACCACTGGATAATGTAGCATCGATTCTAATAACATGACCAAATGCACTGGCCTAAATATGATATCATATTGACAAATCAAGACTACATCATAATCATTGAACTCTTTAAGAGGTCGTAGATCATTGATCGAGGTTTCAGTCGGAATGATGCGAATGATATATCGATTAGAATTAGCTAGATAAAGGCTGGCTTCGATCCAGGATTGAAGCGCTTGCATCGAGAACAAGGGCCGAGAACCAGGCACCATCACAATAACTCTTAGAGGATCGATACCGTCCATTAGGGTCTACGGGGGTTTTATTAATGAAAATTCATACGCACAAGTCTAATCAACTCTTTTTCTTTCGTTCCCTTTCCCCCTTCGCCCCCCAAAAAACTTTTAGGGGGGGGGTCAGTGAATTTCAAAAACGCACTTTTTCCACTCTGAAAAGCTATTACGATATATGGTATTGTTTTTCTTTATGTTTTAGCAATTTCTTATTTATGGTAACGCAATTTCACCACAAAAGCCCCACAAAAACCCCACAAAACCCCCGCAATTTCCCCGCAATCTGCTTATAACCAAGACTATCAATTACACATTAGAATTATAAAACAAAAATGAATTATAAAAGCAAGATAAAATGAATAGAAAACCATAATGAAAAACAGAGAAAAAACAATGAAAAAACAAAGAACACCGACCCAGAAAAATCCCGGTCCCTTTCCCTTCGCCCCCTAAAAATTTTTAGGGGGGGGGGTCCGTGAATTTCAAAAACTCGTTTTTTCATGTCTTAACAGCTATTACGATGTATGATGTTATTTTTCTTTATGTTTTAGCAATTTCTTATTTATGGTAACGCAATTTCACCACAAAAGCCCCACAAAAGCCCCACAAAACCCCCGCAATTTCCCCACAACCTGCTTATAACCAAGACCATGAATTACACACTTGAATTATAAAACTGAAATGAAATACAAAACCAAGAATACTTCAAAATAAAGCAAGATGACCGAAAGAGATAAAAAACGCAGAAAGAAACACAAAGAACCTTTCGTCTCTCTCTTTCTTCTTTCTCTTTTTCTTTTTCTTTCGTCCCAAAAAACTTTTAGGGGGGGGTCAGAGAATTTCAAAAACTCACTTTTTCATGTCTTAAAAGCTATTACGATGTATGATGTTATTTTTCTTTATGTTTTAGCAATTTCTTCTTTATGGTAACGCAATTTCACCACAAAACCCCCACAAAAGCCCCACAAAAGCCCCGCAATTTCCCCGCAATCTGCTTGAAAGCAAGACTATCAATTACACCTTAGAATTATAAACCGAAATCAAATACAAAACCAAGAATACTTCAAAATGAAAGTAATATGACCAAAGGTAGAAAGAAAAGAACAAAACCAATTGGTCAGCTTCTCTCTTTTTTCTTTCTCTTTTTCTTTTGTCTTTCGTCCCAAAAAACTTTTAGGGGGGGGGGTCCCTGAAATTTAGAAACGTGTTTTTCATGTCTTAAAAGCTATTACGATATATGGTATTATTTTGTTTATGTTTTAGCAATTTCTTATTTATGGTAACGCAATTTCACCACAAAAGTCCCACAAAACCCCCACAAAAGCCCCGCAATTTCCCCACAATGACTTAAAAGCTTTCTATGTATATATAGTATACTCCATCTGTTGTAAATGCCGAGAGAAGTCGACTTGATGTTTACGTGTCCTCGATGTTCTTACCATACAAACCGGCGTGATACTATTCGCCGTCACTTTGCCCGTAAAACCTCGTGTTATCCCAACCAGGACATGATAGAACTGACAGAAGAGATCAAAGAAACGGTAATACGCCATAAAGTGTATCGACCTCCGCCTCCCGCACCCGCTATCGACCCCCCTCCGACTAATACCATCAATCAATATATCAATAACCAAAATACCCTTTACAACTTCGTATCCACGAAAGACACTATAACCAAACTCCAACATCTTTTAGAGTACAAGCAAAAAGACAGCATAGATTTCGAGACCAAGGTCGAAGAGTTTTTCAAAAACGATGTCAAACGGTTATTGGCGGATAAATACAAAATCGCTCCCGAATTTGATATGTCGGATTACCTTGAAATGATACACAAAATATCGATTGCCTGTAAACCCGATTTAGAAGACCTGTCGAATTTCTATCAGAAAGATATCGATCGCGTCTTTATACGGTATTCTACTGACTGGGAGAACCAGTTTAGCGAACATGGTGTTCGGACCATCATAGAAACATTGGTATCCTATTATTTGGAATACTATGAGATGTTTCTGATCCGTCGTTTGCAGCGCTTCAACGATACCAAGTTGAGAGATAGCTTGGAGACCTATTATCACCTGATTGGCGCTTTCGGGATCAGTCCTTTTGTGTTTGGGAAATCTGATAATCAGGTGTTGTACAACGAAGACGACGAACAATACGAAACGTCGAATGACGAATCCGATGTGGAAAGTCATCAGATCGTAGATCGGTATAATCGCCTGTATACGACTATCAAAGAATCGATAACGGATTCATCGCGAAAATCCATATTGAAATCGATCATAGAGGTGTTGAAAAACTCGACCAAGAAAAATACAAAAGCACTGGACCAGAGTTTTATGACGATTGTGAATAAAGGAAACCATGAATTGATAAGGCTCCTTGAACACACTGATCAAGCTCCTTGAACACACTGATCAAGCTCCTTGAACACACTGATAAAGCTTTTTAATTTTTTACATTTTATGATTTTTCGGTTTCTGTGAATTCAAACTACACTGCATGCGTCAGACTGCCTAGACCCCAATGGAACGTGAACACATCACATGGATTCTTTTTAATAACTTCTGCCGTATTGGGCATAGGTAGTCCTTTGCGACCATGATAGTGCTTGTAGCCGATATGCCAACCACAAGGCAGATACCAGATATCCTTTGTTTCGCCGACTGCGTTCAGAGGCTTCTTGCCTAGAAGAGGGAGCGCGTTGAACTCGAGCGAAGTGTGCATCAGCGAATTCCGATGACTGTACAGGTCGATCCCTTGGTGCCATAGGATTTCCGGGATCTGGATGAGCGATCCGATAGAGAAGCAATTGTGGTAGAAATCACGCGTATATTCACCCGTTTGACCAGTTGCCGACACATATCCCGCACTAATCCGCTGATATTCGGTTTGAGCCCAAGTGAATTCATTGGCATAATTATACTTAGAAGTGACAGCACCGTCTCGAAAAATAGAAATCATGAGTCGAGCTTCGCACATACTCAGACCCCAGTTGTTCCGGTTGTCCCACCCGAGCGGCTTGGTGAGCCAAGGTAGGATGATATCATCCAGCCACTTGACGTACCTGGCTTCGGAGGCTTTATCCCAACCTGCCCAAAGGTGCTTAAGGAGTTCGCCGGCTTTTACCATAGCGGCTGTTCCCCAGGCTGCCTCTAGGGGTGCATTGGTACCTTGAAAGACGGTACACATCGTGGCCCATTTTGTCAGAATAGATTGACTGAGACGAGCATAGGCTTCATTCTTGGTCACCAGATACGCTACAGCAGCTTTGTAAGCCATCTCTCCATCTTCGGTAAACTCCTTGTGTCCCTGTCCAGAACCATAGGGACCGATATCTACAATCGGAATAGCCTTGCACTTGTAATCTAGAGGCGTGATCTTGAGTAGATGCACTACTTGTGGATTATCATTCTTGAGATATTTGAACTGAGAAATGATTGATGGATCGATGACTCCTCCAGGATGTACGAGTTTCTGAGCTTTCACGGGAGGAGATAGAGGACAAGACTCTGCACGTGTATTATTGATGGCGTAGCTAGACGACATTTTGAGTTTTGATGCTTGCTTTTTCTATGGGGGATCTGTCTCTTTAAGCCATCATATATTAGGGAAAAAGAAACATGAAGATACGTAATCTTCATTTCCAGAAGCTTCGAAGAACTTCTTTTGTTTTGTAGATGTTTTCGATTGTTTTCGGGGGTTTATCAAAGTAAGGCGCATCTATGGCTTCAATCGCGATATGATAATTAATATCGTGCGTCCAATCGTGTTCGATCATCCATGTCATCACTCCAACATCAAGATAATGTGCTGCCAGATAAAACAGAGGTTCATAAACTTTCACCGGTACAGTAATGTTTTTATCCCAAACCCAGTCTAATATTTGGATATAATTTTCACAATAACCTGAAAGTATTCCAGGTCCTTCAATGAATTGATATCCAATATCATACAAAGTATTCATCACAAATAAGTTGCCATACATAATCGCAACATCTAAGATGGTAAGAGAGATAGTATCTGAACTAGTACATACGCTACTATACACTTTCAATACAGAGGGGATATGATCAATATCCTGGGGTAAAATATCAAAGGGAACCACTTTCAAACGCTGAACCGTGTGTAAAATAGCTCCTTCAGCCCAATAAACTATAGTACAAATATATGCTTTTCGGTTTGAATTTGGAGAAACGTTATCAAACATTGGATGCTCGCATATAAATCGGATGCTTTCTAATAAAAGAGTTGAAGGCACAGGATCACGACGTTGATAAAATATAACATTGATCGTTTCGTGATTAGTTACCAAGTCATTCATGCAATATAACACCGCTTTTGTCGTTCCGCGTATATCAGGATAAAACTCGTTCATCCATGTCAATATATCGTTTCTACGACAAGCAGCTGCTTTGTCAATGATCGCTGATTTGTATTCCTGAGGCAAGCATGGAATGGCAAATTTCAAGAAATCAAACGTGATATCACCCATGTATTTGTCGATCCTTTTAATGATATGTCTTTCCTTGTCGGATTGATTAGAATTAAGTATTGTATTGATATGATGATCATTTTTATTTCGATACACTTCAATCATTTTTAAAAGCATGCATAAAAATAAAGGTATTATTACTTTTCCAATTTTATTGGTATATTTTACATTCTCCAGCGGTGTCCACAGTTGAGGCAATTGATGAACAGGGTCATCGGTTCATCAGCGGAACGAGTCTGTAGTTCGTAATAGTTGCACTCGTTCTTACGACAGCGATTGCACTTGAACAGATCGGTTTTCGCAACTTGTTTACTGGTAAGAAGACTTTGTTCGCGTTTCATCTTCAAGTCTAGAATAGACTCCCATTTATCGGGATACACATTTTCAGGCTTCATATAGGGAATATCATGAGGCTTGAACTCACGTTCCAGGAGACGAGTCAGAAGACGCTGATTATTGAGGTAAGACTCTGGATCGAGATTAGCTAAAACGGATCGAGACTTGTTTTTATAGATGGATACGAAACGATCGTCTTTCCAGGAACACATGATTTTGTTGTTTGTTGCATAATCAATACTCCAATTGAAGATGCCTATTTCAAGGTCGCGTGCATAGGCTTCTTCTAGACCGATTTGGTCTTGGATATAGTTAAATGTAAGCTCTCGATAATCCATAATCTACTAGATAATACATGGGATGTATTTAAATCCTTTTTTTGGTAGGTATTTCATATTTGTTTGAGATTATATTGTGTCATTATAGGATAGATATGATGTTAGGAGGCAAAAGAAAACGAAAAATGCCTAAAGACGATCGCGAGGTAGCTATCCCGCAAAATCAAAATGAATTTCCAAAACAACAGAACAGGTATGTTGATGACCAAGGAAAAGCTCTAGCTGTTGCTGCTGAACTAAAACCACAATTCACTATGACACCACCTGCTAATAATGACAATAAAAAACCAGAATTCAATGCGAGGGTCATAGAGAGAGTTAAGGAAAGAGAAGCCGATAAAATCCCCAAAAAAGAAATCGAAACGGCAAATATAATTGTTAATGTGCATATACCTGGGCTGCCAACTGAATGGCCCGAAGCATTATCAACGGATGAGTTGACACGCACCTTGCAGTCATATTTTAAGATGGAGATGAGCTCTTCACCGCCGCAGACGATTCCTCTTGAAGGGTCAGGAGATCGGTGTAAATTCAAAGTCAACACAGAAGAACTTCAACCCCTCACAGTACCACAAGCGGTAACACAGGCACTTGCTCAAAGCATGGCGACCCACACGATGCCTCATCGCGGTATGTTGTTATGGCATTCCACGGGCAGCGGAAAGACTTGCGCGGGTGCCGGTATTATCGATGCTTTTTGGGATACTGACAAGACCATCGTACTCAGCACCTCGCTCGAGGCGTTTATTAGTAACCCGGAATTCAAGTTTTATGAATGCTTATGGAAGCATTATCCGCGCTTTCAGGCTATGTGTGCTGCGGCAAATGCAAACACGACCGATGAAAAGAACGCCGTCGTGAAAAAAGCCTGGTCTAAGAGAAAGCGAATCATCTATAATAAGTTTGCACATATCGTTCATAAACTGGGCCTCTTCAGGCCTCATGCCGATTTCGATAAGGAATACCTTAAAAATGCTATTTTTATTATCGATGAGGCGCATACATTATTTCAACCGACGGTTGGACAAGGAGAAGAGTATACTCAGTTACGAGCATTCTTAGAAGATGTGAATAACCCCAATGCTGAGAATTTGCAGTTGATATTTATGACCGCCACACCAGGAAATACGGCAACAGAAGTTGTGTCTCTATTGAATTCGTTGAGATCTGCCGGAACCCCTGAAATCAAAGTACCGGATATGAAAGATGCCGGTTCTGTGGCCGCATTCCAAACGAGAATACAAGGTATGGTCAGTTATTATGACGGAAGGTCCGATACCACACAATTTCCAACAGTATACGAATTACCTCCATATAAATTGTCGATGAGCTGGAATCAATATGAGTCATATGTTGATAAATACATGGAAACATCTCCTGAAAATGCCGACTATGAACAATTGCAAAAGGATAATAAATTAGAAAAGTACTACAACTTGGCGAGAGCCTATTCGAGTATGGGTCTCAAGCGGGACAAAGAAAAGAAATTATTTGAGTTTTCGTCAAAGCTGCCTGTATTTCGAAGTATTATGAAGGCCTATCCGAGTACAGAAAAGCATTATATTTATTCGGCTTTTCATGTGAACCGAGGTGGGAATGCATATGGAGGGGGGCAGGGCGCACGTGCCATCGGACAACTTCTTAAAGACGAAATGGATTTTTCTGCACTTACAGTTACTGAGGCTCTAAATTATAAACAATCAGGTACATTCCCAGCACCAGGAAAAAGGTATATCATGCTCATTTCGTCTGAGCTTAATACAAAACAAGGCGCGATTCCTAATGACGACGAAGACCGGGTTTTGACAGATCAAGAATTAAAAGATCAGGGCGAAGCACAAGATGCACTTTTGTATGTATTTAATGATAAACGCAACGCGTATGGACAGTTAGTTCAGGTCGTTATTGCAAGTCAGAAGTTCAACGAAAGTATAGACTTGAAAGGGGTGCGTCATATTCATATATTTGATCCACTTGTATCATACAACAAAGAGATCCAGGCGATCGGTCGTGCCGCTCGGCATTGTAGTCATTCACAATTGGACCGAAGTCAAGGAGAATGGACAGTAACAGTACATCGTTATGTAAGTGATTATCCTTTGACTATTGATGCACACAATATGGAGCATTGGGTCGAGGAATATAAATACATACATCAAAAAATTGAAACATTTTTGGCGAGAATAGAAGAGCTTAAAGGAGATCCTAATAATGAGAACGCAAAAAGCAATATAAAATACTTGGAAAAACGAATAGCTGTTCGAAAGGCCGAATTAATCGAATTGTCAAAACGAATTCAGGATCTTCAGAAGGGCGACAAAGAACGTGTTAAAATGGTCGAAGCAATGGTGCAAAGTAAAGCAAGAGAGCAATATACTGACTTGAAAATGCTGATGGAATCAATCAAGTCTATTGCCGTCGACTGTGGTATTTTGAACAAATTTCACAACCTGACACAATCTATTACATGTCGTCAAGTAGTTAAAACAGATAAACCGGTGAAACATGTGAAAATAACTGAGCCTGTGGTGGAAAAACAACCCGAGAAAATAAGCCGCACTCAAACGCCATGGGTTCAACCAGCCGCACCGACTGATACTGATATACAGTCAGAGAAAACAGACAGAAATGAAGGTTATAATATCAGTCGTCAAACACTCAATGCAACACCTAATGCATCACCCAATGCATCACCTAATGCATCACCCAGTTTAAGCGTGCAACTGTCTACCCCAACACAGAATGCGAGTCAAGAACAAACGACTTTGACTCCTGGCACTCGTTCACTTTCGTCATATCAACAACTAGAACAGGATCAACAAACGCCCATACTTCGGCAACTATCCGCCAATACAATTGAAAAACCTCCTACAAAAGCAACCCTCAAACCCTTTGTAGTGAAGTCCTTTAAGCCCCTGTAAATCTACTTAAAGACATGTTACTCTTACTGTGTAAGAGCAGAGGCGAACTCAAGTGAACCCAACCCAAAGTAGAGAGCGATGAGTCTCGTGTTTGACGTAGAAACGACGGGTCTTCCAAAAAGTAATGTATTTACCGATCTAACCGCATACGATTCTTGTCGAATAGTATCGATTGCATGGATATTGATAAACAACGACACCCAAAAAGAAGAGCGTGAATCCTATTCTCTCATCAAACCCGAAAATTTTTATGTGCCTGCTGCGAGTACATCGATTCACAAAATAACCCAGACAGAGGCGTTGGAGAAGGGAATCGCTTTTTCAGATATGTTGAAAGAGTTCATGATATCACTTGATGTAGCAGATCGTATTATTGCACACAACTTGGATTTTGATTTAAATGTTTTGGGAAGCGAACTTTACCGTCGTGGTTACGTGACAGAACTTCGGAGTCTATACAGAAAAGATCGGTTGTGTACAATGCGCTGGTCAAAAGAATTGCTGAATTTGCCGCGTTATCCAAAACTGGCTGCTTTGTATCAGCAAATATTTGATGTTGTTCCAGAAAATCCGCATAACGCACAATGTGATACACGATATTGTTATGAAGTCTATAAGCAGCTACTAGAGATTGAACCCCATAGAAAGCCCACTGAGTTTCCTCTTACTCTGTCCAAGGAGCAAAAAGCGGTCGTTTATGAAGATTTGGATCAATCTATGTTGGTCATAGCCTGTGCCGGTAGTGGCAAAACTACTACTATATTATGCAGAATTGGGTGGTTATTGCAAAACGGGGTTGCACCTCACTCTATTATGCTGACCACATTTACTGTATCTGCAGAGCGTGATATGCGTCGGCGCTTGATTCGTCTTTTAGGATATATGCCAGCGATCGAGATTGGAACAATCGACTCGATTTGCAGAAAATACATAGATCTGAAATCGGATGGAAAATACAACGTCAATGAATACGGCATTATGTTTCTGAATGTTTTACAAAACCCTGATGCATGTGCACGAATTCTGATTGGAAAGCGATATCTATTTGTGGATGAGTATCAGGACATAAGTGATGTTCAAAATAGTATAATCGACTGTTATCGTCGTCACGGTGTTGTATTAACAGCTATTGGTGACGATGCACAAAACATTTATGGGTGGCGCGGCTCAAAGATGGAGTATATTCTTTCATTGGACAAAGATCCGACCATCAGGGTCCATTGCTTAACGACGAACTATAGATCGACTGAAATGATTGTTGAAATGGCGAATGCTTCTATAGAACACAATGAAACACAATACCCGAAGACCATGTCGAGCTTATCGGGGCGTGGAAAGAAACCGGATGTTCGTTATTTCTCAACACCGTTTTTGCAAGACGAATACATCACTGATAAGATAATGAATTATATTGAAGAAGGTGTTAATCCATCTGATATAGCTATTTTATGTTCTCAGAATGACTTGTTGTACAACCTGGAGACAATGTTGACGCGAATGAATGTACCCAATCATCTTCTCGAATCCAAACAAGAGCGCAACACAACTAGAGCGGTGGATCAAGATACATCAACCGTTTTTCTCGGAACAATTCATAAAGCAAAAGGACTGGAATGGAAGATTGTATTTTTGATTCACATGAATGATGCAGTATTTCCGGGAAAGTCCAAAGACATTGATGAATCAAGGCGGGTCTTTTATGTCGGTTTAACGCGGGCCAAAGTAGCCTTGCATATTACGTTTACCAAACAATATGGATCAACTTATATGACTCGATTTGTAACGGAGCTATCGAGTAAGTTATATGATTTTCCTGGTCTTCAGCCACACCATATAGGTATATCTGCATCATATGATCCTGGTATGAAACAAGGCATAGTGGATCTGATCAAGAATCTAGATGGTACAAATATTCAGCTACTTCGTCAGATGAACCTCATGCCCGATCTAGAATGGAAGCAAACGGTGTTGTATGTTGAACATTCGCATTCTCAGTTTGTGATAGAAAACGAGTTGTTTACTGATGTGGGGATCTTCGTCGATGCCCTTATATGTCGTAGTATTGGCCTGCGTTATCCCGAAAGCCGTGGTCTGGAAGTGGGTTCAGCACCGATGGCAATCGCCAGCGTAAAATTATCAAAGGATGATATGGGGGTTTATTACAATTATAGGGAGTACTTTTATCATAATATTCGTCTTATACGACTCGACGACAGTGATGACAGCGCTTTCACAAAGTTGTCGAGTAACAGTTTTTTCCCACTACCTGAACCCATTTTAGCAACACACGAATACACTCTTAAACGGATATTAGCTATGATGCGTAAAACGTCTTACGAACACAAAATACCTCTAGAAAGAATTGCTGTCATGACCGAACGATTTTTGCCAGCGAGCTTTGATAAAAGCATGGGAGACCATTGGAAAAAATATCAAGACCCTCGACTAGCTACATCTGATATTATCATGGATATATGGGAAGTTTCGAAATGTGAGCGAATCGTCAAGGAAAAACGAAGACGGTTGTTATATAAAAAGGTGCCACCCAGTGCAATCGAAGTATATGTACCTATGTTGGATGATATTGAACATATCTTTCTTCCGTGGATTGAAAAGACACAATCTAAGACAGTATATTGTCACGAATCGTTTATGGTAGAAGGTATCTCGGGTGAAATTGATATACGTTGGGGAACTACGATCATAGACATAAAATGCAGTCAGAGCATAAATATGACATCTGAATGGACGATGCAGTTGCTGTGCTATGCGGCGATGGCAAAATCACATGGATTAGAGGTGAATCACATTGCCATCTTGAACCCATTAAAAGGGATTTGGTTTATCGCGTCAATTGCAAACATAGATGACAGTCTGTTTAGCACGTTACTAAGTACTATACAGTCTATGTCTCTAAAAAAAAGAAATGTATAGAATAGACGATATATGGAAGATAAACTCCCTGTTATACCTTATTTTGAGCCGGAGACTCGTTTTGATCGAAACAAGAACAGGACAGTGGAAGGATTCACAGATAATATTTATTCATTTATAGATACCGCAAATTATGATGAGTTTGCTAAGAATACAGTCAAAACGTCTATTACAAAGTGGATTCTTCAGAATCTTGCGTTAATTGCAATGATGTTCCTTTTATTTATGTGTTTGTATTCAATCATTGAATTCGCAGATTTTATACCGTTGTTCGTTGCTATAATGCTGATCTGCACATATGAACTAATTTGGAAACTATTGTAAAGGCGTAACCGCTTCATCGACTTTGTGGAGCAAATCTTCAATAGTACCGGTGTTTTCTAAATAGAAATCGTATGGTATTTCCATATATTGTTTTTCTGATATATGACAGTCCGATCTGTTATCTACCATTGTAGAATGATTGCGTTCCACACGAATTACTTTCATGTCTGTTGTCAATTCGTTATATATATAATTATATTCATTTATAAAGCGCATATCTGATACGACGATTGGTGTGTTGCCATGTTCGTCTTTAACGGATTGAACGAATCGACGAACCCAAAACGATTCACCGATTCCTGGGATAGTAGTTTGTATATGGTTTCGAAATACATCTGTTCCAATGTATTGCATTAGATTTCTGGGACTCACATTCCAAACGGGATGTATCTCTTCTTTTTTATCGCTTTCCATCTCTTCATCTGAGAATCCGAAGAGCGACTTCATGGCATCTTTCATGGGTTTGGATATTTTCAAATGCTGATATCCATATGTTTGGACAAGATGATGCGCGATAGTGTCTTTTCCCGAACGCCGACGACCACATACGGCAATCAGTTTCATCAACGGTGTATATGTCATAGACTTAGAATTGTTTATGTATCCTCTGTTTTTCATGCCAAAAACTCCGTGGAATGTACCTCTGATACAAACTCACGTGGCAGCTCGGATATGTCAAAGATGAGATGGTCATCCACTTTGCGACACACAGGTCGTATCATGTCTGCATTTTCACCATGTTCAATATGGAGTAATGTATACAGATTCGAATGATCTGTAATTGCTAAACGGAATCCGCTTTCAAATCGTTTGGGATTCTGTCGAGATATCAACACGACATTTACTTGTACTAAACTTGCTAGTTGATACACGTCCGATTCACCATATACATACGAGTTATCAAGAAGGTAATTGTCGCGAATGGATTCCCAGCTTTGAGTCGGCAACTTTTCTGCAAATCTCTTTGTTTTAGCTCTGAAACTGGAATTTCCCATAAGCATTTCTATTGCCTGCACTGGATTGATTTCAAATGCTTTCTTTTTCAGATTCATGAGATGATGTTTCATTTGTGACCGAGTTATACCTCTTCGCAGTAATTTAGATATATACAAAAATACTTCGAGTAAGTTATCATTTTCTGAATCAGTACTTCGAAGAATGAATCTGTTTTTGAGGGCACGGTTCCATCGTTCAGGGTAGATAGGAGTAGACAGGGTAAATACGGGAGGTTTTACAACATCCGGATCTACCAATTGAAATATGCCATATTCGACATAATCTTCAATGCTATTTTCTACAAATCGAAAGGGATTTCTTAATCTTTCATAGATGTCTCGTAGACGATTTCGCAGAAGGTCGTGTCGATTTAACAGAAGTTCGGAGTCTTTGAATTTCATTTTATCCATCGACTCATTTAGCAGCTGAACCGGATCTTTTAGCATTATGTCTTGTATGAAGAGATGCATGTGTTCCGAATCTTGCACTTCAGGTGCCCATAAAGGAAGCATTTCAGCCAATTGATCCAACCTCATTTCCCATGGAAGCGGATTCTCGGAATGTTTTAGTAGGCGCAGCTCACTTGACGCTTCTTTTGATAATAAAATCTTTCGGCATATTCGTGCAAGTACTTCAGGATATATCAAGAGAGATCTGTCTTCGGGAAACATTTCGGTAGACGATTGAATGAATACCGTTGTGTCATCAGGAATCGCATAATGTGCATATCTCTCGCCTAATTGTATAGGTATAATTGCGTCTCCGAAAGATAAGGCTAGCACCAAATCTTCTTTTCCTTTCACCGCTTTGACTACGGGTTTATATGAAGTATAATAAGGTTCCGATGTATCATTCGCTAAGTCGTCCAATATTTTCTCGATTTCTTTCAACGTGATCGTAGGTTCTAACATATGTATTTGATCAATATATCTGGCATAACGATGTCGCATTTCCGGAATAATGCTTGGCTTTTCTAAAGGTATAAACAATTTAGAAACAAGGATCACCCCCCTCAACTTGAAACTCATATCTATGACGATTTCGCGTACAGCATGGCCTCTTACCTCGAGTGCATTCACTACCTTTCTGGCAATAATCCACGGATCGTTGAGTTGTGAGGATGTGCAATTGTTCTCAAAGTATGACCCGATATTTCGAATATGGGGATTTCCGAAATAGGACATGTTTTTCGTAATTTGAATAGAACCTTTATGATAGTTTACTAGCACAATAGGTTCGTATATTTGATTTTGTTTTAGCAACATGATAAATGGTCTTGTTAAGTCGAGAACATATTTAGATGGCACGTATTTGGGACAAGCTAAATATACCATGTCCTCAGCATTGAATAATACTAAATTATAACCACGATAATTCAGCCAAGGATACATACGATTAAATAGATCAAAGAACATATCAGCGTCTTTTGGAATATCGCTTTCGATATAACGTATAAAATTCCTATAAGAATTGAAGATCATGTATTCACGGAGAACAGCAATTGTCATATCATCATAGCCTTCAAATACAAAGTGATCATTATCATCGAGCCACTGAATGACAGGTCGAAGATGAAACATAGTAACATACGCAGAGCGTTTATCATCAGTGAACCATTTCTTAAATTCCGAAAAGTTGGATGACATTTCTAGAGATTCATCTTGATTGAAAAAGACTTTTACTAGATTTCCGTTGTTCAGCTTGATAAATTCAAAGACCGATAAATAATGGCGAATACGCTGTTTCATATCAGCGACTGTTTGGATATCGGGATTATCCAATAGATGCACCATACACTGAAAGAATGAGTCTGGGCCTTGATCCACACCCATACGCGTATACACCTTCTTATTTTCAATGAGATGACCTGAACTTAGGGAACTTTCAAAGTATTCTCCTAATGAATCCGGCAAAGCACCATAACGATTAACGTCGACTGGAATAACATCTGGTCTCAGGATGTAACGGATATTCGTCGTGTCTTCGTCGTCGCCGCCCTCTCTTTTAAAACAACACGGCTGAAGTATGCCTTTTGGATGTTTGTATTTATTGGTTAGTGCGACATAATGATCGGCTTCTTTACCGTTTTTGTTCCAGTAGTTTCCATCGTCTAATCGAATAGGTTTCTCTGAAAATGGCGGCGGGCATTTATTACCATGGTCTTCGAGCTGTTGTTTCGTCATGGTAACCTTGGATTGGGGGCACCAAATTTTGGGACATACATAATAATTCGCTTTTTTCCGTTCCTCTGTAGTTCCCGCATTCACAAAATTGGTATAGGATCCAGGAAAATTTGCGTCAATATAGTCTTTCTCAGCTTTGGTGAGGGCAACCGGTTGACGACGATTTTCAGCACCACATACACTTGTCCAGCGATGTGCAAATAAGTCTTTGTCAAATTCTTGTAAACGCTTCAGAATCTGTTTTCTATACTTTACATCGTCTTGTGGATCAATAGTATCTGTTTTTTTGGACTTGTTGTTTGATTTCGCCTCTTCTTCGTTTTCGTCATCATCTCTCTCGTTCTCCATATCATTCGCGTCATCTGCCTTTTCTTCTTCTAGTTCTTCCAAATCATCGTCCATCTCGTTGTCGATATCTTTTTTCATTGTATCGGTATCCCAGTTTCCAAAATCAATATCAAGATCATTATCGTCTTCCATGTCTCTAGCATCTGTATCTCCGTATTCATCTTCTAATTCATTCACATCTACAGATGATATGGATAGTTTGTCATCCATGATTGATTTCCATTCGTCTTGGAGCTTATCGTTTTTCCTGATATCGTGTTCAGATACATCAAGCCATGCCATACACATAATTTTCATAACTCTTTCGAGGATCGGTATATTCAAAAATTTACCGGTCAATTTCACTCTGAAACTCGTATTTGTCAGAATATCTGCTGTGAGTATGACATCTTTTTTAATACGTTGGTAAAGTTTGAGTTTTTCGTTATTATCTTTCCTATTGTCTATATCTTCTAGAATAAGTGTAATTTCATCATCATCTAAAAAGAACTGCTGATGCAAGGCTGTTTTGAGCTGTTCAGGTGTAAGTTGTGACATATATTTTCTAATAAAGTCATCAATCATCTCGCTATTTCGATAATTCTGAACACGTTTGTATTTCATCTTGAGATTTGCGTTATTTAACACAACGGATTCTAAGAAAGGATACAACGTCTGCAAGTATGACTTGGCATGTTGTATAGGGCACACTGCTTTGTTCAAATTGACTACCATGGAAGCCTCAAAGTCGGTGATTCGTATCGTCGAAGGTTTGTCAATTGCAAATACAGATGATGATAATCTGGGAAATGCATTGGGCATGGCCCAAATCGTCTCCATTCTTTCAAACATACGATTGACCTCTTCAAACGACTGTATAACTTTTTGCAGAGAAATATCCGTTGATTGATGAAATCTATAGAAAATCTGAGCCAGACCATTCTCGGAAAACACGACCGTAAAAAACTTGTTAATGCCTTCTACTTTCTCAAAAAACAGTCGACAGGTCAATCCATTATGTTTTCGCGGTAATACCCATTTTTCTAAATCATCCCATTGTATTTCGTGCTGATTATGCATAGATATATTCTGCTTATTGATCTTGAACATGTTGTCTTTGCTGTTTTTAAACTCCATAAAGGGTAGTACACTCGTTGTGTCCATTTGATTAAACGCAGATTGTAGATAATTGGTAAGAGACCCGACATTGATCCAATCAAGCTCAATCGTCAACCGTTGAACCCGATACTTGTTCTCGAGTATATGTTCATTTAAATTCGAGTCGGGATATTCGATAACATTTGCAATTATCTCGTTTGTGTTTTTAATTGTATCTGATTTCTTCTTATTGACAATTTCGTCTTTATCGCTTTTATACGGGAAATATGGAAGAATAATACCATTGTAAATACGATTTTTTGTATCCTTTTTCTCATACGCTTTTGTTACTTCTGTAGAAGTCGTTAGATAGAGAATATCGTTGCCACCTACTTGAGTGTGATCATGTGATATCAAGCTGTATATAAGTCGACGATCTCCTTGATAATTGACAAAATTTTCATTGACTCCGTTCTCAGGATGAAAAGGATCTGCATATATGTACACGATTCGGTCTTTAGAGTCTCTGTACTCTATTTCGCGGGGACTATAAATATAGCGTATATTGTGTTTTTCTACCTGTTCAGTGATCCACGAACACGCATCGATCTTGTTGATAATCGGGATGGGAGATGGGTCAATATGCCGACCAAATGCGATGTCTGCATGTTGAACCACATATTTTGATGACTTGAAAACGGACAAGTCACGGATGTGATCAGCTGTCAATGCATTTCGAGACCATAAATACAGATCATGTGGACTCATGTTTTTTAAAGCTGGAATATTGTGTATGCATTTCCACTTGACAATGAACATGGGATCGTCGCAATAAAGTTTTGACCGTATGATATGGCGAGAATCACAATCCGTCTTCAAGTGCATTTTCTTTTCGTAATCAGAGCCGAATAATTCCACTAGTTGTGACTCGTATTTAGAGAGTGACGACCGTTCTTCGATAGCTTCTTGAAGTAGTAGAGACATAGGGGCATTTCCGATCCATATACATTGTGCATATTTAGGTGTTTTGTCATATGTTACATGCATAAGAACCTGTATTTTATGCAGTTCAGTCGGAAGTTTATTAGAGTGCATCTCTTCCTCTACTTGAAATAGGAGATGAAAAAAACTACTGTTCTATTCTACTTGTCTATCAATAGGCAAGGGAATTAGGACTGCGAGAGTCTCTTTCGTGAATTGGCGCTCTAGTCTAGACAGACGGGCACCCGTAGGATGGATTATCCCAATGAGATTTTCCGTCTTATACACGAGAACGCGTTTTCCGGCTTCAAGTCGATATTCCACTTCTTCATGGGATTTGTTTTGAAGATTGAGTAGCTTTTTCATAGCTCGATAAGTGGCTATCCCTTCTGCAAGGATGGTAGTTGGTTTCATGTCGTCGATAATGCTCGAAACATGAGAGGCGCAGATTGCTTCCAGTTCTTTGCGTCTTGAAGCCGGAACCGCATTCCATTCTTGGACATTGGACGTTCTGAAAAACAGTATGTTGGTTTTAACCGACTTTCCAATAATTCTCGGGTCCAAGTAATATCGCATCTGTCGAGCCATAACATAGTCGTGTGTTAAATACTCGTGTTCTGGTGGATATAAATGCGGAATGAAATCCTTTGCATTACCACCTGGGTTGAATCCTATAATCAAAAGCGGATGTCTCTCATAAGGACCATAAAACACTTTATATCCTCCTGGTAGAAGGTTTGAATACTTGATCCATGTTTGATGGATAGAATGAATTATTGTCTCTGGGTCCATTGTTTACTTAAACTGAGATTGAGACTTATCCATTTTTATCGAATGAATAAGAAATCAGGTAAAAAGAACAAGCGGTTTTTACACCAATTGCATATGCAAACACCTATTTACAGATATAAACACCTATTTACAGAAGCAAATACAAACACGCTAATAACGGACAATAATCGGCTCAGGATTTTCCAATTCGCGGACTTCCTCGCCCATGAATGACAGTCGAACCCATGTTCTAACACGAAGTTCGGCGATTTTATGGACAAAACGTGATTTAAGTTGGTGTAACTCTTCTATAGAGTATTTGGGAGATGCATATCCTAAGAAGTAATAGTTCTTATGAATCCAGAATATCGATATGTCGTGTAATTTCAGATGATCTGCTATATCTTGCATTGTTGAAGAACTAGCCAAGCCTAACAGGCCCGTAGCTTCGAGAAGCGTCAGCGGATATCCGATATACCACATTACTTACATATAATCATGAACATTATCCATTTTTCTTTATTGTAAATTTAATACGGTCGATGTAATCGTGATTCCGCAATATTCAACGGGCGTTTTCCCGTAATCTACTTTACTATATAAATTGATAGCAACCGCTTCTGTCAAGAGTCGTTTAAAATTATTCCAGAAAGTGGTAGTATGTCCTATTTCTTTTGTCATGAGATGAGCCAATTCGTGCACTGCCACGTACATGACTGTGTTTTGGTCTACGATTTTGTCCTTACCATCTCGTGATCTCAGACAAAACACGATTTGCTCTCCTTTATTGACAGAATATGAGGTATAGCTAGAATTATCATTGCCTTCTGATAGTGAATCGGGGTCGTAATTACTTTTAAGCCGCTTAACATCCGCGTCATCTGGATACGTTTTCACCATATGATCTATTAAGGTCATGCAGTTTTTATTGGTTTGACCCAATAGGTTTGCGGCAGCTTGACTGTCCGGGAGGTTTTTAACTAAATAATCACGGCCATCTACATCTGATTTGACGTATTCTACTTCACTAAAATGCTCTCGAACATAAAATAAGAGATACATGATAGCAATGATGATCAACATAAATTCGGTTACACCGATAGCCATTACTATTATTACATCTGACATTTTTGAATATGCTACCCTCTGAAAAATGGACGGGCATAAAAAATACTTAAAGAGGAAGAGTAGTAATATCACTAACGGATGGAGTTGACTTTTCAGGTGATTGACTGGTTAGCTTTGGACATAGAGGATGAAGATGACGATGGGTCTGGATCGGAGGACACCATGCCTTCTACATCGTACAACATCAAGTTGTTCGGGATGGATGCGTCGGGTCGCTCTATTTCATTGAATGTGACTGGATTCGAGCCCTACTTTTACCTGAAATTACCCCGTCCTATTTCCGGAAAGGAGCTGGATGCTATCAGCAATTTTCTGGGTCGGTACCATCATTCGATTGTGGATATCAGTGTCATTAAAAAGAAGGACTTGTGGGGGTTTACCAACAAGACGTTGTTCTGGTTTTTGAAGATTACTTTCAAGAATCATAAGACAATGAAGTTTGTGGAGCGCTTATTCAACAAACCGATCAATCTTCCTTGCTTCGGGAAAATCCAGTTTCCTATTTACGAGAGCAACGTAGAACCCTTTCTGCGTTTCATTCATAAGAGGAACATCAGTCCGAGTGGATGGGTCCAAGTAGCGGCATCGGGATACCGCGAAGACCATTACGTACTCAAAACCAAGTGCGATCTCAATCTGACGGCCAATTGGAAAAACGTGACCGGGATAGAGAAGTCTACGACGGCTCCTTTTGTCATCGCTAGTTTTGATTTGGAATGCACTAGTAGTCACGGTGATTTTCCTATGGCTAAAAAGGATTATATCCGCACGGCTCGTGAGATCACCGAGTTATACCGGAAGCCGGGACAGACTACCAACCCTAGTCTTCTCAGGAAGACGATCAAGAATGGCCTACTGGAAGCCTTTGGAGATACTTCAGCAGGAAGTCCTATTTTCAGTCACATTTTCACAAAAAAACCGGTGAAGCTCGCCAAAGTGGAAACCGTGATTACCGAGAACCTGGAACATATCATGGAAGTATTGAAAGGCAATATTCACTATGATGAACATGTGGACAACTCGGATGCTGAGACCAAAGACTCAGAAAACGTATTCGAATCTATGATGAATCGCGTTGATTACGATTCGGATGATGATAAACCCCCTACACACGATGAAGTGGTGACTAAATTAAACAGTGTATTGACTTCGTGTCTTCCCTCCGTGCAAGGCGATTGTATTATTCAAATCGGAACCGTGGTGCAATCTTACGGTCAGAGAGAAATGACTAAAAAGATCATCTTTTCGCTAGGGACATGTGATTCTATTCCGGGTATTGAAGTCCGTGAATTCGAAAAGGAACGAGATCTATTGTTGAATTGGGCTGCATTCATTGGTGAAATAAATCCGGATATTATGACCGGGTACAACATCTTTGGTTTCGATATGGAGTATCTGGTAAATCGATCTCAAGAATTAGGATGTGAAGTGGAATTCCTGCAGCTGGGGCGCATTTGTGGCCGAGAATCACCGTATGTAGCTCAATCGCTGTCTTCCTCGGCTCTCGGTGATAACCTCTTGAAGATGATCAAGATGGAAGGGCGTGTCTCTATTGATCTCATGAAGGTAGTTCAGCGCGACCATAAGCTGGATACGTATAAGCTCGATAATGTGGCTTCTTCATTCATGAAAGGTGCTGTGCTGAGGGTGACATATGAAGATGATCAAACCCGCCTTCAAGTGGACAATACGAATGGCATCGAAGTTGGATGCTATATTAAACTGGGAAACGATGCCAAGGTGCAGGTCTTGTCGTTTGTTGACATCGAGAAGAATAAGGCAATCTGGATTCCGGGTATTGTTGTATTGACAAAAGAAGAGATGACGTGGGGTCTGGCCAAAGACGATATCACTCCTCAGCAGCTATTCGAATATTATAAGCGAGATTCTGAGCACCGCGCCATCATCGCCAAGTACTGTATTCAGGATTGTCAACTGTGCATTTTCCTCTTGAACAAACTCCAAATTCTGCCGAATAATTTCGGTATGTCGAACGTATGTTCTGTGCCGCTTTCCTATATTTTCCAGCGTGGTCAAGGAGTCAAGATTTTCAGTCTGGTCTCCAAACAATGTGCCGAAGACGGATATCTAATTCCTCTCATTCGATCTAATCCTGATTCAGAGGATGACGACGGATATGAGGGCGCGATCGTTTTAGATCCGGTACCGGGTATCTACATCGAAGATCCTATATCGGTACTCGATTACGCGTCCCTTTATCCGTCGAGTATGATTAGCGAGAACATATCCCATGATTCTATTGTGATTGATCCCAAATACGATAATCTCCCTGGGTATGAATACATCAATATCACTTATGATCTGTACGAAGGAGAGGGAGACAAGAAGCACCGTGTTGGAGAAAGGGTCTGTCGATATGCCCAGTTTCCAGAGGGAGAGAAAGGAGTCATCCCGCGAATCCTGCAGAAGCTGCTCGTCGCCCGAAAAACCACCCGTAAAAAGATGGAAGAGACGACCTTTATCATGAAAGATGGGCGCTCGTTTAGTGCTATCATCAAGAAGAAATCGGAGGACGGTCTCACGATCACGTTGGCCAATGGAGATACCGTGGCGACTGTGGAAATCGAGTCTATGGCGGATTCCTATGACGATTTTCAGAAAGCCGTATTGGACGGTTTGCAGCTGGCTTACAAAATTACTGCGAATAGTGTGTATGGGCAAGTGGGTGCCAGGACCAGTCCCATTCACATGAAAGACTTGGCTGCATCAACGACTGCGACAGGTCGAAATCTCATCTTATCAGCCAAAGACTTCTTGGAAAAGAACTGCAGTGCCAAGGTAATTTACGGAGACAGCGTAGCGGGATATATGCCTACCGTTTTACGTGTTGATGGAAAGATTGTGACAGAAACCTTTGAGAATATTGTTCCTCGTTTCGGAAAAAGACATAGTGATATTGATGGTGATGGATGGATACGATGTGATGACAAAGAATATTGTGAGTTGGATATCGAAGTCTGGACGGAGAAGGGCTGGACTCGTGTTCATCGGATTATGCGACATTTCCTGGCTCCCGGCAAGAAGATGTTTCGCATCGTCACACCGACTGCCATCGTCGATGTTACCGAAGATCATTCCCTAGTTACAGACAAAGGAAAACCGATCAAACCGATCGAGCTTACTAAGAAGTCGAGGCTTTTACATGTCGACCTGCCTGTTATCTCAATGCAGAGGGAATGGAGCAAACTAGAAGAGCTGTTGATACTTGAAAACAGAGAATTACATTTTGAAACGGCATTGGATGCTTTGGGAATGTGTATGCTAGCCAGAAGTATGGGCATCACGATGGAATGTTTCCCTGGAAAAAATGATTTTATTCTATATCCTTCTGTTGGAATTTACGCCAATACCCTCAAATCTATAACTGATGTACGGATGGCAATATTGGATTATGTAGGTTATGTATACGATTTGACTACTGAGAATCATCACTTCCATGCCGGAATTGGTCGACTCATAGTCCACAATACGGATTCTATATTCGCTATATTTCCAAATGAAAAGCTTGTCGTAGATCCTCATACGGGAGACATGCAGCGTATAAAGTGTAAGGGAATTGAGGCGATTCAGTTGTCTATTGATGCGGCCAAGGAAGGTTCAGAGAAGTTCAGACCATCTCTCAAGAAACCACATGATCTGGAGTACGAAAAGACTTTCTTCCCTTTCATCATCTTATCTAAAAAGAGGTATGTTGGAAACAAGTACGAATTCAATGACAAGAAATATAAGCAAACGAGTATGGGAATCGTGCTCAAGCGCCGTGATAATGCGAACATACTCAAGCACGTCTATGGTGGCATCCTAGACATCATATTGAACGAACGAGACGTGAAGAAATCTATTACGTTCTTGAACTCGTGTCTACACGATCTGATCGAAGGAAAGGTCAACCTGGATCAACTGGTCATCACCAAAACGCTTCGTGGATCTTATAAAAACCCGATGCAGATTGCCCATAAAGTATTGGCAGATCGGATGAAAGAGCGCGATCCAGGGTCGGCTCCTCAGAGCAATGACCGGATTCCCTATGTGTATATTCGGACAAGTCAGCCCAAGAAGCTTCTACAAGGAGAGCGGATCGAAACTCCAGCTTATATTCTAAAACATAAACTCGAACCTGATTATGAGTTCTATATTACAAATCAGATTTTGCGTCCTGTTGTTCAATTGTACGCCTTGATTCTAGAAGAACTAAAAGGATACAGGAAAGGAGCGGATTTCTATAAAAACATGGAGAAGCAACTCGTACAGGCGAACACCCTCTCTCTCAAGAAGATCCGTGACAAAATCTCGCGGCTGAGAGAAAAGGAAACCGAGGAAATCCTCTTCGGACCATATATGAAAAAACTTGCCAATAAAAAACAGAACTTGCGTGAAATATCGTCGTATTTCAAGCCGGTTGCCAAATCAAACGTTGTAACGATTTAAGGATCTAATGTTATATATGTACAATGGATTCCAATGAAAGTGTGCTTTGGAATAATACAGAGGGGGATGACGAAGGTCTTGATGAGGGGATACATTCAAACCAAGAAGACGGCACTGATTTACAAACAGAAAATCAGCAATTTCAATTTAGTACAATGAATTACTATGCGTATATGAATCCACCTTATGATAACATATTCGGTCCAGCTATTCAAATATTAACACCCATGCGAAGTTCGTCTTCCGGCACTGCGCCGATCTTAGATATGCCGACTACTCCCTTTGCGCTTCGTAGCCCTTTATTTAGTTTGCCAGACACCATTCCGCTAAATCAATCTCGGTCTCAATCTCACTCTCGACTTCCTGATCCAAACAATGCAGCTAATCAAATTCCGCCGGTGCCTGTCTATCTGCATAGTCCTGTTAGAGCAGAACCACCTGAGCTTGAAGACGTATCCATGAATATAGATACAATTGTCGACGGTTTAAAACATGCGAGATCTCGTTACTCAGAAATAATCAAAACGGAAGAAAGCACTCAAAAATTACTAGAAACCTTGTCTGAATCATACAATCGTATTCACAGTGAATTTCATACGTTTATGGATTTGATTAAAGGACACAAAGAGGATAATGGGAATAGTACAAATATTCTCAACATGTTAAAAAATGATTATGATACTGCATACACGAATATTCTTCAAGAAATGAGAACCAAAACTGCAGATAAACCTGTAATAAAACAGAGATTAGAAGGATTCCAAAAGCTCGTTTTAACTGGTATGCGCGAATTCGTTCCACCTGAATCAGTTAAACAGCATTTGTGCCCGATTTGTTTCGACAAAGAAGTAAATTCTACTATTAACCCATGTGGACATACCTATTGTTTTCAATGTGTGTCGCGAGTCAAGTGTTGTCCTCTTTGCAAAACGAATATTCTTTTTATTTCCAAGATATTCTTTAGTTTGTAGTTTTCCGTAATCGCGTTATGTTAACGCGGCTTTCTTTCTATTACATCACTAATGAACTATAAGACTCATATATTTCTTTATACTGGGTTGTCTATAGTTGTTGGTGCAATATGGTTTTATGGCGCATCTTGGGTACGGAATGATACGAGTGATAATAAAAAGAAAGAGAAAGAGAAAGAGAAAGAGAAAGCTTCAGAAGAATCAGAATTAGAAGGAGAAAGCAAGACGACTCTAGAGATTCATAAACATAAAGATGAACCTAAAGACATAAAACTATCTACTGATGTACAACTTGTGCTCTCAACAAGTCCATCATTTCACTCTGCTGACGTGTTAGAGAACAGCACAGATGTAGCGATGAACACACCTATATTAATATTACCCAGTCCTTCTACACCAGAATGGTCAAATGTATCAACTCCGCGTTTTTATGATGACGATAAAAGAGAAAAAGAAAAGAAGAAAGAAAAAGACACACTCTCTAACTCTAACTCAGGATTGTTGCAGAATTGTATTGTTTTCATGACTAAATTTACCAACCATAAAACGCCTTGACATCTGGATGGAGTTTAAAAGATGATTTCGCGATGTCTAATATATGTAGACTATCCAAATCTCGAACACGAGACAAAGCAGTATATGCCTGTCCATGTGCAAAGACACTCGGTCCTAGATCGATAGCAGCACAATCTAGCGTCATGCCTTGACTTTTATGAATCGTCAAAGCCCATGCCAGTTGTAAAGGGATATTAAAGACATGTAGGGTCTCTGTATCATCGCATTGTTTTTTCTGAGGTATGACTACTCGTCTTCCATTTTTTATCTGAACTTCTGGGCCTTCTTCTGTAAATCGACATACAAATCCTCGTGTTCCATTAACAAGACCTTCTTCGACACAAATATTGGCGGTAAGTACCACTTGAGCACCAATCTTTAGGGACAGTTCGTCTGGAATATCTTGCGATTTTGCCCACTTTTTCGCCATCTCTGAATTACGGCCTCCGTATAATGTTTTATAAACGATTTCTTCTGATTGCAAAGCATTATATGAACTCGTATTGATATTATCGGCATCTTTTCTTGTAGCAAATAAAACGGTCGGTTCGATTCCTTCGGGAAAGGGAGAATTCATTCTGTTGACTAGAGAATCCCATGTGCTTCTCGGACATTTTCCTTGGCGTGCCTTTTCTAAGATGACCTGAAAATCTTGATCGTCTCTTTGGCGCATCAGGGTTTTTAGAACGATAGTCACAGGAATAGCGTCTTTCCAGTAATGGCTTTTGAAGCAGAATTCTCCCTGAACCGGTGGCAGTTGCGCAAAATCACCACACAAAATGACTTGAACTCCTCCAAAGACAAAAGGAGAAGAACGAAGATGACATAAAATATTGGATATTTTTTCAAACAGTTCGTCATTCAGCATGGATACCTCATCAATGACCAGGATATTCATTTTCTTCCACTCCATCAAAATCCCATTTCGTCCTCTGATCAAGATAGAATTTACGATGTCTTCGACGCTCTTGGTTCCTAGACCAAGCTGGAGTGCACTATGGATAGTTCTTCCTCCCAGCAAAGCAGATGACACGCCTGTCATACCGGTGATCATTATTTTTTTACCGACCATTTTTGCGTATCGATATATCTCTCGAATCAAATAACTCTTTCCGGTCCCAGCTGACCCGGTAATAAGTATATTATCTCCTCGTTTGATAGCTTGTAAAGCGAGACATTGTTCTGCATTCATCTCACTTATTCTGTATTTTTGGGTATCACTCTCACTAGAGTACGTCTTTAGAAACGCGTCCATTTTTTCGAAACAATTTAAGGAATAAACTGTAAAGTTAGGATAGTATTATAAGCTATGCAGAAACTTTGTGGATTGATGAACAATCAAAACACGTGTTATATCAATACTTTGATTCAATGTCTTCGTTCATGTGATAGGCTACGTTTGTTGTTTAAATCTGGAATGAATTTAGATCCAAATGAAAGCCATGTACATGGGCCCCTTGTAATAAAAGCCTTTTCACAATTATTATCAGAAATGGATCAACCCGCTACAGAGTGTATATTGCCGACAACCTTTTTACGTACGATGGAGGCAAGTATTCCGTTCATAAATGTATATACACAAAACGATATGCACGAAACATTTATGATTTTATGGAATCGAATGAATGAAGAGATTTGCGTCCCCATTTCTATGAATAAACCATCACAAGATCCTGTAAATGGCGGGGTGTTGATGAAGAAATTACAAACAAAATGTGACCGAGAATGGTCTAAAATGATAAATAAAGAATATTCACCTTTGATTGATTTAGTCTATGGACAGCAGATTGTGCAAATCATTTGTGGTGGATGCAAGCATATACACCACAATTATCAGCCATTCAACGTACTCGAACTTCCCGTCGAAGGAACGGAGTTGCAAGACTGCCTCAATGCGGCATTCGTCCCAGAAAAACTCAATGCAACTCCAGAAATAAGAAAAACAGATGGATGGACTTGTACCAAATGTAAAGAGATACATGCAAGCGAAAAGACGGTTCACTTTTGGAAGCTTCCTCCTATATTGATCATGTGCTTGAAACGTTTCGTTTCACATTCCAATGGAGTGATGAAAAGAAATACAAGTATACGTTTGCCAAAGGGTGTTAGCTTTTACCCATTATATCAGAGCACACCAAACAAACCTATGTCGTATACATTGAAAGCAGTAGGACACCATGTAGGTGATCTCAATTGTGGTCACTATTATACTTCATCCTACACAAACGACAAATGGTTTCATATCAATGATATGCATACCAGAGAAAGTAATGATATCGATACAAATAGTTATATGTTATTCTTTGAAGCAATATAACTAACCCTTTTTATTGTAAGAGTCTAACGGTAAAGTATTGCTACGTAACATACCGCCGGTCTTCTTATTGCCACCCGCTTGTGATGGAGCTTTATTGCATCCGCATCCACCTCCTCCCTGTTTGCGGGTGGTCTTCTTAGGTAATTTAAAACCGGCTGTTTTAGCTAAAATAGGCCCTAGTACTTCAGCGCGGCGGTCTCCATTATAAACGGAATAGGTTTTAAGAGCACTATGATAATACACGATCGTCGGAAATCCACCAAAATAAGTATGTGCCGCATTGACTACTGGATCTGCTGCACGTTCTTTGGAGAACTCTTGCTCGTCGATGGCCCTTATTTGTAAAGGAGCTTTCTTAAGAATATGCTTGAGTTTTTCTAACTCAGGAACGAATCTCACACAATGTCCACACCATGCTGCCTTAAAAATGATAAGGGCATCACAGTTTACGTCTAACATTTCTGTATGCGTAGAAAAAATATAGTTTCCCATAATAGATACAGGATGTCTACATTTGAAGAGTTCGAAAAGCTCGACTGCGATCAAAATAGATGCAAATCAGCGACATACAATCAAATGCAAACAAATGCTTTGAATTACAGGCTCGACTATAATAGCACAAATCGCCGATGTTTTCGCGATCCGGATCAGGAATCTGCGTTACAAAAAGCACAGTATACAACGCGATTCTACACGGGGGTTGTGTGTGACTGCAAAGCGGCTCCTACCAATCATACTTTGCAGATGGAAGTTCCCAAAGGGGTGGGATTCCGTGAAGTAACAAAGGATAAAAACGTATTGTACAAATGCTAAAACACCTTTTCTTTTCGTTTCTTTTGGGATTGTTTTTTGTTAAAACAATCGGGAATGGTACCATCAATACGACCGTATTTCATTTTATTTTCAGAGGCTTGACGTTGATGAAGAGTGCAGTATTCAGATTCTCGGTGTCTACGTTTACACTGGTCACCCTTTCCGCCATTCCAAACACGTGCCATGCAACGTTCTTCCGGAGGCGGAGGAGCACGCGGTTTCTTTTTTTTGATCGTAAGCGTTTCTAACTTTGAACTGATAATATCGATATCTAATCCTAAATATCGCGAATAAAGATCAGCATACGGAATGTTGAAATCTTTTGACACAAGCTTTAGAATATCTTCAATAGGGCCAAGAATCAGACCCTTGGCTAACAACGGTACTACTAATGCATCCAACTCGTTTGCAGACATACTTGATAAAGTCTAATGGGAGTACTTAAGGAAAAAAGATATCCATTTTTTGGGCTTTACTTTTGGCTTTCATACACCTCGACGGCTTTTAAGATAGACTGTGCTTGAGGAAGTTGGCAAAGATCCACATTAGAATCGTCTATTTTTGTAATATCGGGTTGAACATTAGAAACGAGGTCTTCCGGCTTTATCTGCATGGGATCTAGAGAGGGCACCGGTGTTTTCGGCTGTGTGACGGGCACATCTACCGAGGAAAGCATAATGTTTTTAAAGTGGTTGGCAAGAGTTGACCATTTGTATTTATCGTTTTTGGCGATTCGCTCGCGACATGCGATACCGTGTTTCACTCGCAACTCAGGGTTCTTATAATAAATGTCTAGAGCACTGACGATATCACCTGCGTCACAAATGCGACCTTCACCTCCAACAACATCACGCATAGAATCCACATAGTAAGACCAACGAGGTGGTACCAGCACAGTATTCTGGCTATCGAAAAAGTCCTTGAACCCACCGACATAATTGACAACCTGAGGAATACCAATGCCAGCCTGTTCAAAGTTGCAGAGCCCAAATCCTTCACCATCACAGGTATTCAGCCCTACATCTGCAGCATTGTATAGGATATTCACGTCTTTATCTGATAATTGCTGAGGATTATTAACTAGAATGAGGTGATACTTGGCTTTATCGGGGTCTATCTTGTATTTACGACATTCTGATACAAAGATATCAACGAGATCCCATGCTCCCGTCAAAGCGGTTCCGACGATCATGCGAACAGGCTCATTGGGATGAAGGCTGAGGAACTTGACAAAGGCCATCATGGAAATATCCCATCGCTTTCGAGGCTGATTTCGATTAAGATTAATAATCACAAAGTCGTTTTCGGGAATATTGTAATAGCTTCGTGCCACCTTTTTGGGAATCGGATAATGATGGCTTGAGTTAAATCCATGTCGTAAGATATACATCGGTTTGGTATAACCTTGTTCCTTGAAAACGGATTCCCAGAATGAAGTGAACATGATTCCGGCATCCGAATTTTGGTGTACGAAATTGACCAAGGCGTTCTTTTCGTTTTCATACACTAAGTCGACATAAGGAATGATTTTGAAACGTCGATTAGGAATGCTGTTCAGTCTCTGGAGGAACGTCGACAATACAATCAAGTCATTGTAGACGACCACCACATCAGGATCACGTTCTTTAACAAAGGCTTCAATTAAATTCTCACCAAACCCCTTTTCGCGAGGGTTTTCGTTCTTAAAGGCATCGTAGACTTCGATGTGATCGGGGAGCTTTCGTTCTAATTCATGTTGCTTGTTATCGTGATAGTTTTGAAACCCGAACACACTAATTTGAAGTTCATCTTTGTAGACAGCTAACTCACGAAGAAGTTCATATAGTACACGCGAATACCCGTTAAACTGCGTCGGATATGTTCCGCAGATTATCACTTTCATCGGCATCTTTATTATACTATAGAGAATTTGAATAGCTTAAAGTGCGCATCACATGATTTATGTTTTCTCTATATGTATAACAATAGAAGATGCGCTTCATTGCACATCGAGGCAACGTGTTTGGCAGGAATTCAGAACGAGAAAACACACCATCTTATATTGACGAAGCCTTGTACAAATACAATCACGATGCTGAGATTGATGTATGGTCGATTGACAATAAACTATACTTGGGACACGATGGTCCGGATACTGAAATATCTCTGACTTTCCTATTATATCGTAAAACACGACTATGGTGTCATGCAAAGAATCTGGAGGCTCTCACTGTTTTATTAGAACATGGGCTTCATTGCTTTTGGCATAACACAGATGACTATACGTTGACAAGTCAAAACATCATATGGGCCTATCCCGGAAAATCAATTCAACTTCCACATTGTGTGTGTGTTATGCCAGAAAGAATGTCACAAGATACATATACCTTGAACCAGTTACAGAACTGTTATGCGATATGCACAGATGACATTCATATGTACACAAAATTACTTACAGCAATCAACCAAAAAGAAGAGTTCATTGATTAATATGGAACGACGATGTGATTTACATATCTGCCGAACGGTCGCTTATCGGTTGAACTCGTATATACCTTGTTCGTAACAACGTCTAGATAATATAGCTTGTTTTCGCAACGAAATAAGACACGGTTTTCGGATACTGTATGCGCCATGTAATGAATTCCACTGACGCTTTTTCGATTCAGATGTTGTTTTATTCCATCATCAAATTTATCGTGACGTATACAAGTATGGTGATGCGGACGTGGGTTCAATGTACATTGCTCGCCTTTCATAGTCTTGGCAAGGCATCTGTTTCGATCCGTGACATAATCTAATTCATCCATGGCAATAAATCGAATTAAATTGATAGGACTAAACCCTTTTTTCTTTTCGCTTTGGATTCCTCCATTTATTTACTTAAAGAGATGATACCAATCAAGGTATAAATGTATCGGCAACGCATAGAATCACTTTTGCAAGAATGGGAGCAAAGCACAGCGACTACGAAAGCAGAAGCCACAAACACATACAATCTATCTCAAAGAAAATTACAAGATCAGTATTCCGAGTTGGTTCAAGCTAAAGGACGTATCTCCGAATTAGAAAAAGAATTGAAATCGGTTCGAGATGAATACAACAGTTTCATGACTGTATCTCGCGTTGTGGCTATTACAAATGAGAACACACGACTAAAGGAGACGGTCCGTCTGCTAGAAAGGTCGGCTCTTAAAAACAAAGCGGATACTGGTTCGAATACATATATTACACCTGTCTTGTCTTCTCCTCATTTACCTAGTACACCAACCGAATGTGAAATGGAAAAAGAAAGTGAAAAAGAAAGTGCAAGTGAAAGAGAACAAGACAATGACGTGTCTACCCAAGAGCAGATCCCATTAGTTGAAGAAAAAGTGAAAGAAGAACCTCCTCCCGCAGAGCAACAGCTTGAACTCGATGAGGCCGAGCCTGAACAAGACATCGAAGTATATGAAAAAACGATTAAAGGGAAGCTTTATTATGTTGGCAACGATGATCAAATCTACGAAAACATAGAAGGAGAACTGGGTAATCCACTGGGGAGATACAACATCGTAAACAACAAGAAAAAAATAGAATGGTACTAACCATTCACTTTCAAGTTCATAGTATGATCAAGAGTATTTTTGTTCTGATGAAGCGGTTTTGTTCTTTCTAACTTCATTTTGTTTTCCAACATGAATAGTTTCTGTTTATCAACTGGGACAAACAGGTTTTTACGTTGTCCATAATTGAAACTATCCATGTCATTTACTTCTTCTAGTTGTTGGATGACAGCGACCATAGGATATGTATGAGTACTCATCACTTTATTCGTGTCAGAGTAAGCCCTGAATTCATTAATATCCATATAACCTCCGAACATTTTCAGAGCATGACGAGGAGGTGCCATCTTTACCATATCACGGTATTGAAGCTTACGCGAAAGCATATTGAGGAGAGAAAAAGACTCCCATACATCATGTTTCAGTTCATTTGAATAGAAATTGTAAGCCATCGCACATTCCAGACTGCAGAAACAACCGATCACATGAAATTTAGCATGAGTATATTTCGTAGGAATACCGACAGGTGAATTGGTGAAAGAATGACAACACCAAAAACATGATATGTCTGTGCTGATCGGCCATTCATCGCGAACCACAAACTCATTGAGATGATCAAACACTTTCTTTCCAGATATTTTTTCCGCTTTCTTGCGTTTCAATACAACAGGAGCATTCACCGGTTGAGGATTAGATGACGGTACTTCGTCTTCTATCTTGACCTCACATGGTTGAGATGAAAATTCATTGCAATCAAATTTATCATATGCATCTGGAATAACAATGTTAGGCTCGTAATTATAAAAGTTTTTCTCGAAATTATTACTATCTGTTTGGAAAGTACTAATCGCATCAGCTGTTATATTTAATTGAAGAATTACGTTCTCGGATCTTTCTTCTCGATCTCTTTCATCCGTATTATCGGAATCTTTAGATGCATCTTTTTCGTTTTCTTTATCTAGCGTATTCTTGTCTTTTTTTGTTATCTTTTTAGTTCTTTTGGGCTTGGCTTTGTTATCCGTGTTGCATACATCGGAAGTTTCGGTTGTATTATTACTTAATTCTGTTTTGGCTGCTATATCTTTAGAACGTTTAGTTCTAGGTTTTTTTGATGTAGTTTTCTCCTCTATCGGTTCTTGTTTATCAACATCTCCTAGTGTAGCAGAAGTCTGTTCTCCTAGTGTAGCAGAAGTCTGTTCTCCTAGTGTAGCAGAAGTCTGTTCTCCTAGTCTAGAAGAGGTCTCTCCTGCTAGTGTAGCAGAAGTCTGTTCTCCTAGTCCAGAAGAGGTCTCTCCTGCTAGTGTAGCAGAAGTCTGTTCTCCTAGTGTAGCAGAAGCTTCTTGTTCGAGAGGCGTTTCTTCTTTGATCAACACAGTTTTCGCCACGCTCTTCTTAGAAGAAGCTCGAGGTTTCTTCTGTTTTGTTGAGACAACCTCTAAAGATGTATCAGCCATTTGTAAAAAAATACCACTAACTACATATAGTTAATTAGCCTTTAAGTATGCATATGAGCCCTGCACACGGGGATATATTTATCGGACCCCCCGACTACTTCTCGAGTTGTATCGCGCGTATCGATTCTTTTTGAAAAAATGGCAGGAGTTCCATTTCGACATGTAACACAAAATGCGGTCAGCTTGTCGACTTGATCAGCTATCGGAACAAGACGGATCGTTTCAAAAGGTTGACAACGGAAATCTCCATCAAGTCCAGCTACAACCAAATATTTGTGATCTTCATTGACTGCACGATATACTGTCTCATATAAATCGGGAAAGAACTGCGCTTCTTCAATAAAGATAATCTCTGAAGTTCTATAATCGTCCAACTCGAACATATGCTTTAATTCTGTTAATGGAACGGCGGACTCTGTATCTTTGTTATGAGAAATAACCGCATGTTCCCGATTTTCATCTGTTGATATATAACGTATATCTGAAGAATGATTTATAATCAAAATCTTTCGGCCTATAACACGATGATTACGTATGCGTCGAATGATTTCGCTACTCTTCCCACTAAACATACAACCCAGAATAAGTTCTAATCTTCCTGCCATTTCGTCTAGTATAGTTTAATAGCTTCGTTCTTAAATCATTTTTTTGAAGCTTGTGATTTAGATCTCTTACCCGATTTTTTATGATATCGATATCGAATCCCTCCTTCTTGAGTAATATAGAAACCACCAGTTGTTACATTCGTTTTAGATAAGGTGTAAATATTTTCAACACTTGTTTTCATCGTTTCCATCTGTTGTACATGATCAAGCATATTGTTCTGTTTGAATTGATCTATGATTCCGCCCATAGATTGTTTGAATTGCTCTTGAAGTTTTACAATATTGTCTTGAGTAATTTGCTTAACATAAATCAAATCCTTTGGATCTAATATTGTATTCTTTTCCATCTCACTAAATACGACCTGTAAATTATCAATAAACTGGATGTATTTGTTTAACATCCCACTTAAGTCGAGAACCATCTGTACAGACACTTTATAGCCGGCAGCTAGCTGTTCGGTTAGAGCTTTAAGCATGGTGACGCGACTCTTCGTATCAACCATTTTTTTACGATAATCGTCCATGTTTTTGGTCATCTTATTCATCGCATCGGTCATGAGTGCAGCCTTTCCATCTGGTGCTTTTCTTTCGCCTAAGTCCATCATATTAGGATCCATGTTGGGATTTGGTTTAGCTGCTGACATTTAGTGTTTACACATATTTTTTTGCAAATGTATGTAAATCATTAAATTAAATACGTTCTATTTGCGATGCAAGAGACAAACGGTAATATTGGTTTGCTTGACCTGTACTATTTCGAGATGAAGGAGTTTGGAAACTGTTTTCATTGAAACTCTTGGCATAAATTTGTTTAATGTCTTCTTGTTCTAAAGCAAAGTTATAGTATGTGATGTCAGCCAAGTTCCCGGATAGGGCCTGTCGACTATCTCCTGTATCTGCTGCATTCATTTGGGGTAGAATGTAAATGGGACCATCATTGAGCCGCATTGCGTCTGCTGATATGGTATTATGCATGACTTCTGTATCGTTAACGTACGCACGGAAAAGCACACCATTGGGCTTGCTATACATATCAACCATATCTTGGAATGTAAACGTTATCATAATCCAGTTATTTAATGTACTTGAAAGAATACCATTTCCACTCACATTTGGATCAATGTTAACAACTATATTGGGATTATTCAGCGTATTCATTTCAACAATGAGATTATTTATAGGTGTTTTATTAGGATCTGGAGAATCCATGTTATCCGTAGTACTCATGAATCGAACAAGAGGTTGTTTGACTACTGTTTGTAAGGAGCTTGATTTAATATTATAGTTATTAGTTAGGACCTTCATACCACCACTAGCTGCGGTAGACCCTGGAACCATCACACGAGCTTTTTTCACTAGACCGCGAACAAATAATACCTTCCCATCCACCTTATCCGACGTTAGTCCAGTTCGATTCAACCAGAAAGAATAACTGTATTGAGCACCACCATCCAAGTTAATCGATTTGGGAAGTGGTAAATATTCCGCCATTCTTGGGTTTTTAGTACTGATTACCAATTCGTTATGAGATAACGGAAGAACTCCGGTAATAACAGGTACAGTATATGTTTGTCCACCAACATAATCATTCTCACTTAGTGAATAAATATTACTGTTCGTCTGGAAGAAATATGCAGTTGATAAAAAGGCAATAATGCAAATAATAATACCAATCACGACTTGTACGATTGTGTTCATGAAGTATGTTACATTATCAAAATATTTTTTATCGAAAAAAATGATTTAGGTTGCTTTAGTGGAATTATCAATAAAATAGATAGGTGATTGCAATCCAACGGGGATATTTAATCCAGATAATGCACCTGTATTAGCAGGATTCACAGACGCTAGATCTTTAGCATCAGCTAAAGTAATCGCATAATTGAAGAAGACTAATTTGCTAATAGCACCATCCATAGGACTCATGTTTGGAACTGAGGGGCCGAGGTACAATGGTCCTGCAGTAGTTGAGAATGTTTGAGGAGACTGGGGGAACGTCTTGTTATTGACAAGACACTTCGTTTTAGCACTGGAGACAATTGAGGTCAAATTAATGACCTTGTAAATATCGCCATTTGTATAAACCACTGCATATAATCCAGAAACAGATACGGCCACATGCATCCATTGCTGCATGGGAACGTAATCAATTGTAATTGACGCATAATAAGGAACCTTACAGCCATCATTGGGATCAGCAGAAATGTCGACATAACTTGCACTTGCTGAAGTACCTTGCGAAGATCCTGGAACAGTTAAGGGCATATACATACCGTTTGAAGTTGGTGCAGTGGCAGTTGAAGCTGTCGTAGACGGTGTGGAAAGCGTTGCATTGACAGTATCAGCAAAGGCTGTGCGCAGTAGGAAGGTTAGGCTATTTGTACGTGTTCCAATGAAGACAATCGGATTGGCTTTGTCATCCCCGCGCTGGAAAATAATTTTAGGACTGCCAAGAGGCACCGAATTTAAGTAGACCCAGAAGGCATAGGTAAATTCGATTCCGTTGGAAAGAGCAGGGAACACCGAATCAGATGCTTGCAAGAATCCGGAGAAGCTTCCCGTCCCAGGAGAACTTACTTTAGTCATGTATTTCGGTGAAGCAATGATCGTATAATATTTCATACCAGTTGTATATTTAACAACCAAATAGACAATGACACCGATGATAAGAAGTGATAAAAAGACCATAGCAATAATCATCGAAGGCTGCTTCATTGATTCACTGTCGGGGAGTACATTTTTTAAAGTATTTACAGCGTCTGCCATCTGTTTATAGTTTCTAAAGAAAAAAAAGTATTCGGTATTCATTTCATCTTTTTCCAAGAAGTACATTGTGATGTTGTTAGAATGCCAAAGTCTGATCCAAAACGACATCCTATGTCCAAATCGATTTTATCAATGATGTGATTCTGCTCCTTCTTATTTTTAACGTGCGTTTTAAGATAGTTTGCCAATATTTCAGCTCCATCTAGGAATATATGATCCGTATCAATATTGTGCTTATTATTCCAGTCTTCCTTTTTTCGTTTAAATTGTGATCGTTGTGACATTTTATTCATCACATTGTTGAATATGAACTTGCCTCCAATGGTACCTGATTTTCGTGGAATGTCATGTAATTGATGCATAGTTTCTCCAAACATCATACAGTACATATGTGGCATTAAATCCCAGTTCATTGTGACATTAATATACTGATCGATGACCTCTGCTTCAGCATACGAGTCCAATATCTTTACTAAAGCACGCGTTGCCTCTTGCGGTTGTATTGTACGATTATAATGCAATTCTGTACCTATATTTTCAGCAATAGTCCACCCAATAAACTTAGAGTCGCTATATATTAAATCATCTATTGTGTTTAATGTATGAGGAACGGAAAGTATTTTTTCATTAATCTCGAATATCGTTGAATCTTGGAATGTTGTCCGAATCGTCGATATACTTGGAACGGTATCATTTTGTTTTGGATTATTTTTATTCGTATTTTGACTTTCTATTAAGTTCATGTAAATAGCTCGTATGTCATTTTTGTGCGTTTTAATCATTTCAAGTAAATGTTCGGGATTCATGGGAATGTTTGAAGACTCACAGAACTCAGAAAAGAACACGTATATATCAGAACATGAAGGTCGATTGAGTTTGATTACGGTGAATTCCTTTGAAATATCTGTTACCTTTGCGGTTGTCGTGTTGGAACAAATAACATGCATTTGAAGTTTATCTTGTTTCGTAGTATCTTTAAGAAAATTCAAAAAAAAGCTCTGAAATTTAACCAAATGAGTGCATAAAAGATCAACGTCATCTATCCATAACAGACGTTTCTTTTGAGAGAAATAGGACTCTATCGTTTGACTTTGACATGAATTGATAACGTCTTGTACATCATTCATGCTATGACACGAATCCGCATTCAACTCTACTATTTCTAGATTCATTTCTGCTGCTAAAAGACGGATCAGAACTGTTTTACCTGAACCAGTTGGCCCTGTAATCATAATACGACTCCATTTTGTTACTTTAGAAGAAAGGTGATTTCTTATCGATTGTATTGTCAAGGAATTTCCTATGAATTTAGAGAGATCGGAACATAAGTCCATTATATAAACATGATACAATGTGTCTCTAAATATATTTATACTGTTTGGAATGAAGGAACCTTGAATTCAGATTCACTTGAGTCATTTAAAGGCGTATTAGAAAGATTATACAAGGATAAAGGATTTACATCGATACACTTGTTATATGCATCCGTCCATGGAATGGATTTAGCCGCAACGCATTTATCTTTATTCGTCCAAGTACCTACATTTAGATCAGTTAAATTCACAGTACGTAAGGCGTTTTTAGTAGGGAAGCCGTTGTCGGTGCCATTCGCGTCAGCTGGAGTATAATCACCTACGTCCGGCATAATCAGACTCTCCTTTCCAAGATTGTCATACACCGCATTATAACACATCCTTGCTTTCTTAGATTGATCCCAACGCTCTGTCCAATAATCCGGACAAGTATCAAACACAATAGGTTCATTAGGATCACTTATCTTATTACCACCGTTGTTAGAAACATTCGCAATCACATAAGCGCCAATTGCAGTACATAGACCAAAACCACCTGCACAGAAAAACAATATGTATTTAAATTCGGGCAATTTATCGACAGCTAATAGCACCACTACTAAAATAGTAAGTACGATATACATTGTCAAGCCTATGATATATTTCACAGGAACATTCATCATCTTCTTTGATATGTTATGAGAAAATGTTCGATCTAAAAATCTTTTAGAACAAGGAATTTTGTACCAGCCGAAGAAACATTCTTCGGAGGATCCAAAGGAATCGGATAAGAAGAAATATCCTGACGGTATGTCGCATATTGCTGTAATTCACGGACGATTATTGGGACGGCATATTCCAATACCTTGACGTTGAGCTGTTTGACTTGTTGGGCACAATTGTTGGGTTGATTTGTCGAATACTGCAAGTAAACAGAACGCATGATAATACCTAGCTCTACATCGGATTGGCGGCTGATAACAGTCTTATTGCCAGATTCTACATAGACACGATAACGAATAGCGTCTTGAAGTAAATCTAGATTAAATGAACTAAAAAATAAATCAGAGACTGGATTCGATGACTGGATGCCTCTAATACTTTCATCGCGGAAATTCGTTCCTACAGATGGTCCTTGGAATATAGTATAAGGTGTACTGAAACCACCAGATGTAGGTATACGACCATTCATGTTTAATTTACTATATCATACAAAATAAATCCTAATGAAAACTTTCTCTAGTTAAAATAAAAATGTCGCTCATGTCTATGTTTCAAGACCTCAATGTTATTCCTAGTGAAAACATCTATGACACGATCAAACATATCGCTGTCATGAAAGGCGGTGAACTCAGTATATACGAACGTAATGGTCTATCCGCTATGCAACCGATGCCCATGACCGGTCAATCAGGAGGAGCACTACATCAGCCGATTCAATATGTCGGTGGTCCAACTCCGGGTCCCTATGTATCAGATGGGTTCGGCACAGATATGAGTCAGGTAACAGATTCTGTAGCGCGTCCTGGTTTAGATGCGTACAGCCCTTATGTAGGTGGTGCCAAACTTAAAAAGTGGATTTCTCAAGCAGAGCTCGAAAGATGCATTGACATGAAGGGTCTTCGCACCGAGTCCAAGAGACGTGTCGCAAAGAAAGTCAATGAGTATGTGAATGAAATCGTTCAACGTGCTGCCACTCTTGTCAAGAACAAGAAGCGAATCATGAGCAAGGGACATCTGCAGAAAGCCCTGCGAAAATAATCAGGCAATCATTTTTTCCACAAATCCAGATAAAGCTACTTAAAGACAACAGGCGAAAAAATGGATAATTAACAGACGTTTGTTTGTTTGAACAAAGAATGCCTCCCAAAAAAGCTGCAATCACGTCCACAACTACCGCGAACACAAAACCCTCGAATGAATCCAATGTAGTGAAGCTCGATCAACGTACTCACGTATTGCGTCGACCAAATCTCTATATTGGTTCAATCAAAAGCGATGTGTATTCGATGTGGGTGCTTGATGACTCTAAACGCATGATCAAGCGTGACATCCAATTTATCCCTGGTCTATACAAGATCTTAGATGAAATGTTGGTTAATGCCCTAGATCATCGTAAAAGAATGGAACAGACCGAAGGCCGACCCGTTAAGAAGATTGATATTACCATTTCAAAAGAAACGGGTGTTATCATGATTTGTAATGACGGCGATGGAATGGATGTTATGATTCACGAAGAACATGGTGTCTATATCCCTGAACTCATCATGGGGCATCTTTTGACTTCCACCAATTATGACGACTCAGAAGAGCGGATCATCGGTGGTCAAAACGGCATCGGAGCCAAAGCTTGCAATATCTTCTCGACCTCTTTTGAGATCGAAACGGTAGATGCCAAGCGTGGTCTGATCTATACCCAGACTTTCACAGAAAATATGCTTCACAAGACTCAACCTGTTGTGAAGAGTTCCAAGAAAGTTCCTTATACAAAGATCACATTCAAGCCCGATTACAAGGCATTCGAATTAGCTGGGCTCACAGACGATATGTATGCGGTCATGGAAAAGCGTGTCTACGACATTGCCGCTCTCACGCCGAAAGACACCAAAGTCACCTTCAATGGAGAGAAAATCGACTGCAAGAACTTCGAGTCATATGCCGATTTGTACTTGGGCCCCAAGTCCGAACACAAGCGTCTGTATGAAGAAGTGAATCCCCGCTGGGAGATTATGATCTCCACATCGACTACCGGCTCATTTGAACAGGTCTCGTTTGTAAACGGAATTTGGACAGTTCGAGGCGGTAAACACGTAGATCACGTCATGACTCAGCTGATTAAAAAGATCACTGATGTTCTGCAGAAAAAGAAAAAGGATCTGGTTATCAAGCCTCAATCGATTCGAGACAAGCTAATCGTCTTTATCCGATCGACTATCGTAAATCCTTCATTCGACAATCAGTCGAAAGAAACTCTGGTCACTCCTATGACTCAGTTTGGTAGTCGGTGTGAAATTTCGGACAAGTTCATTACCTCTTTTCTCAAAGGAGATGTATTGGACTCATTCATGCAAGCCGGTTCTGCCGAAAGCGAGAAACAGCTCAAGAAAACAGACGGCAAGAAACGCGATGTACTTCGAGGCATCACCAAACTTGACGACGCAAATTGGGCTGGTACCTCAAAATCCGCTGAATGTACGCTCATCCTGACGGAAGGAGATTCAGCTAAATCGCTTGCTATTTCCGGCTTGAGTGTCGTAGGTCGAGACCGTTATGGTGTATTTCCGCTTCGCGGGAAGATCCTCAACGTCAAAGACGCGACCGACAAAAAAATCGGAGACAACGAAGAAATCACGGCACTCAAGAAGATCTTGGGTTTGGAATCCCGCAAGAACTACACGTCTGTATCGGAACTACGATACGGAAAGATTATGGTCTTGTGTGATTCGGATGTCGATGGATTCCATATCAAGGGTCTACTCTTCAATGTCTTCCAATCTCTATGGCCGTCGTTGATTCATCAACCCGGCTTCCTCATGTCGATGCTGACACCCATCGTCAAGGTCTCCAAAGGAGGCAACGTGATCTCGTTCTATACTATGACGGATTACAACAACTGGTATCAACAGATTCAAACAACCAAAGAACGCGGTTGGGAGATCAAATATTACAAAGGTTTGGGCACCTCTACCGATAAAGAGGCCAAAGAGTATTTCCGCGAGATGAAACAGATCCACTATCAGTGGACAGATCATTCAGAGGAATCACTCGACAAAGCGTTCAACAAAAAGAGGGCCGACGACCGCAAGGACTGGATTGGGAATTACGACAAACAAGTCGTACTTGACTACACGAAAACGAATGTTTCATTCGAGGATTATGTAGACAAGGAACTCATCCATTTCTCGATCGACAACCTTGAGCGAACCATTCCCAGTATGTGTGATGGTTTGAAGCGCTCTCTGCGTAAGATCCTGTATTGCTGTTTCAAACGAAATCTCGTCAAAGAGATCCGTGTGGCTCAGCTCGCCGGTTACGTCAGTGAGAACGGCGCGTATCATCATGGTGAAGCCAGTCTCCAAGACGCTATCATCGGTATGGCGCAAACGTATGTGGGCTCGAATAACATCAATTATTTGAATCCTAATGGCCAATTCGGAACCAGGATTGACGGCGGTCGCGACAGTGCATCCCCTAGGTACATTCATACCGAACTCAATTCCATTGTATGGTCGCTTTTCCCAAAGAGCGATTTGAACATTCTGGATTACACCGAAGACGATGGTCTGAAAGTGGAACCCGTCTATTATCTGCCGATCATTCCAACTGTTCTAATCAACGGAATCTCGGGTATCGGTACTGGTTTCAGTACGAATTTACCGGCTTACAATCCGATGACTATTGTGGAATGCGTTCGAACATTGATTCGACATGCATCCGAATATGCTACTATTGACTTGCCCGATCTGAAACCCTGGTATCACGGTTTCGTTGGAAGCATGCATCCTGATGAAAAGAAAAGCGGTTATGTCAGTCGCGGTGTCTATACACCTTTGTCTGATACATCCGTCGAGATTACCGAACTACCTATCGGTACGTGGACGAGCGATTACAAGGAATTTCTTGAAGATATGATCGCCAAGGACACCAAAGTCCTCAAAGATTACGAGAGCCATTACACGGCTCGCAAAGTTCGCTTTATCCTTCATTTCTACCCGGGAACACTGCGTCCTCTCTTGGCAACAACCGATAAGAACGGCTTCCTCGAATTTGAAACGATGTTCAAGTTGAACAGTACGAAAGGACTGTCGATGACCAATATGCATCTGTATGATGAAAACGGCCACATCGTTCTATTCGATACACCCGAATCTATTATCAGATCGCATTTCCAAGTTCGTTGGAACGGATATATCAAGCGCAAAGCCTATCTGATAGACGAACTCGAGAACGAGGTGGTGATCTTGCAAGCCAAGGTCCGATTCATTCTCGAGATTATCGCTGGCACGCTTGTCGTGCAGAACGTCAAAAAGCTCGACCTAGAGAAGACACTCGAGGAACGAGGCTATCCTCGCCAAGAGGATTATGATTATCTCACTCGTATGGCTATCGCATCGCTGACTCTAGAGAAAAAAGAAGAACTCGTTCGCCAGGCCGATGAGAAGACTCAAGAACTCAACATCCTTCGCACTAAATCAATCCAAGACATGTGGATGGATGACCTCGACAAGTTTGAAAAAGCCTATCAGGTCTATCTGAAATCACGTGAGCTGGAAGACCAAGAAGATGATGAAGAAGATAAAGCCAATAAAAAGAAAAAGGCGCAAGTGCGACGTACTAAAGCGTAATTCTTGGGTTTACTTACATACTCTTTCCTTATTTTTAAACTTTGAATATAGAAATACAAATGCGGTTACCTCATTTTCTCATTTCTATAATTACATCCCTGTTTTTTCATACGGCAGCAGCATGGTCCAGCCAAGGACATCAACTTGTAGCTACTATTGCTAGTATGCATCCGGCCTATAAACACGTCGAGTCTACCATCCAATCCGATATAAAACCATTATTAAGTCTAACTCCATCTGTTCATGATTTTGTAAGTTCCTCGCACTGGTTAGATGATCTCAAATCAGATACACATGTATTTGATCCATGGCATTATATCGATCTAGATATAGAAACGGGGATGACAAACTCGTCAATCAACGTGGTATTCGCTATCCAGCATCTTGAGAAAGAGCCACCGGGTTCTTCGCCTTTTTATCGTGCATTCCGGGTTTATGCTTTATCTCATCTAGTTGGAGACATTCACCAACCGCTTCATTGTGCTGATAGAGGAGATCGTGGAGGAAACGACTTTCATATACATGGTGTAGCTCATGTCCGGAATCTGCATGCTTTATGGGATGAAGGAGCGGGTCTTTTTTCGGGAGCGCATATTCCGGATCTAGCCGCGTCCATTATGGCCGAGTTTCCTGATAAAGATAAAGAAGATTCATATGCATCGGATCCATCGGCATGGGCTATAGAATCATGGAATTTAGCAAAGCAATATGTCTATAACGACATCGAACCCGATACTGTACCAAGTGATCAATATATAGCCCAGTCTCAAGAAATAGTCAAACAACAGGTGGCTAGAGCAGGATATCGACTGGCAAAGATGCTGTCAGTCCCTACTTAAAGGAATGCCGCTACTTAAAGTAAAAAAAGGAGAATCTTTTTAGATACTTTTCGGGTTTAGAGATGGAAGCACTTAAAACAGATATCGAGTTTACTGCGACTCCTTATCGAATATCGACCAATACGGCTACAGGAACCATCGGAACATTCGTGGATTTGAATTTATTGTTTGATCATGCCGAGTTGATTACTGCATCCAGTCCTGAGACGGGAATCGTCTTTATCGAGTATGGGCGCAACAAGACGGAGATAGTATCAAAAGGTACTTCTCCCAACAAACGGAAAAACTCGAATTCCAACAACGCCAACACGAATCGCCCGAAAATGAAGCGATTTGACAACCAGGCCACGACGGTCATCAAGATCTTCGCTACCCAGAATGTCTATGTCAACATGAAAGTATTTAACAACGGAAAGGTGCAAATGACCGGAATCAAAAATATCGATGATGGAGTCGTTGCAATGAATTGCTTGATCAATGTCATTAAAAAAATCAATGTCGAACACGCGATTGTCGACGATTCTACAAAATTAAAGGCAGACAATTATACGATTCACCTTATCAATAGTGATTTTAAGACGAACTTCGAGGTGAAGCGTGATGTGTTGCACCGTATTTTAGTCGACAATTATCAGAACAAATGCACATACGAGCCATGCATTTATCCCGGGGTGAAACTCCAATACTATTGGAAAGAAGAACACGACGGATCGGGTAACTGCCGCTGCGAAGTTGCGTGCACTCATAAAAAGAAAACTCTTTGCAAAAAAATCACCATCGCGATTTTCCAAAGTGGCTGTGTTATTATTACTGGAGCTAATCAGATCAATCAATTAAACGATTGTTACAAGTATATTTGCAATATTCTTAAGACGCATATGAACGAGATTCGAAAGAAACAGTTTGTTCCCAAAGAGGAAGTCGTCAATCGTAAGATTTGGGTACTTAAGGAAGGTCTTCACTTGGGTGAAACGAAGCCTCTTCCTTTATCGGAATCGACACGCTCTAACCTCCAACTTTGAAGCTCCTTTCTCAAAGAGGAAACCTCTTCTACTAGTTCTTTTAATAGAAGTGCAGTGGTTTTAGAGTCTTCTTTAAAGAATTTTTCCAGGATCATGTAATATGGAGACATTCCCATTAACTCGTCTGTGGTAATGCTCCATTTATCATCGTCTTTTTCTCTTTGATTGTTTTCATTGGACATATTTTCTTTATCCTCATTTTCGTCATCTGAACTTGATTCAGACACAGGGATATCGGCTTTGTCTCTTTCTGTAACTGAATGGGCAACAGACGATGGGAGGGAGTCAGATGAATCTGATGATAATGAACGTATTTTTTCTAATGGGATTGGCTCGGATAACACGTCCTTGGGCGGAACTGTAATAATGATTTCTTTTTCTGGTACGGGTTCCTCTTTATCTTTATTCTTATCTCCTCCCGTCATGTTAGTCGATTCATCATCGATGAATATAACTTTAGATGTCATTGTATACTATGTAACGTACATATATCTCTTAAGTGTCTTGGCATATAGAAATTATCTTCATAAAAGATAACGATGTCTCAAGTTTCATGGATTGAACTGACGGTATTACTCGTTATCGTTCTAGTTTTACTATTACTTATTATATATGATGATGTTGTAGATATTATACAGTCAGTGATCATTCTCGTTGCGGTCTTCGTTGTTACGTATCATCTCCTACAGTATAAATTGGGAAGTAAAGAAGGTTTCAAAAAAACTGCGTATATCGAAGACTTTGATGTCATACCAGCTGCCACGCAAGCTCCGGCAAAAGCAGATGTATCATATACCAACCTGAAAGTGTATCTGTCCTCTCTCTCTAAAAATTCGTTCGATGGCTCAGGTGTACTCATTAATAATATAGCCGATACAGATACATCGCATCATACATTCGTTCTGAGCAAACAGGTTGCATTTGATGCTTCAGGTATGAGTGGTATTCCTCTGAACAAAACGTATATTACTGGACCTTTATCCAGCAGTTTAGGTATTAATGGTCTTTTGTCCTACTCTATTGTTTGGTATGCACGAACGAAGGGTGTGGATAATACAAACGCCGGAAACATGTTTTTCCTCTATGGAAATACATCCGACAATAGTCGCACCCCTTATCTGAGTGTTGATCTAATAAAAGATAGTCCGAGTACCGGTGTAAACACGATTAAGCTGACTCACGGCAACATTCCTAATACACCTACAAATAAATTCCCTGATACGACCTTTGTTGAGAATGCAACAAACAGTACATTTAAAGCAATAGAGTGCTCCGCAACTACCACGACTACGTGCTCTCCAAACTGGCATTTATATGTACTGGTGAAGGATAGTAATGCTGTGACTCTTTATGTTGATAATGCTGCGATTCTTCAAATGCCTATTACCGATTCTTTCACGCAAGATGATCTAGAATTCAGTAACAAGAATATGTACATTAATCGAGGTGGACACTGGAATGCAGACTTGATGCTGTGGATGGCTTATAACAGGGCAATCACGGCTGCTGATATGGCAAACATCAAGGTCCATATCAGTGATCAGACCACACAACAGTCTACCATGTATCAAAATGCACAAGCCATTATTCAACAATATCAAGCAAAAGAAATCGCCAGATCTCAACAAGCGCAGACTTGTCCTTTTGTTAAAAGCGACATCTGTTCTGTTTATTGCGATACGGTGAATGATTGGACATCCCATAGCAATATCATGAAAAACTCAAGTGATCAATGCCTACGTACGATTTATCATTACTGCGATAGTAAAGATGGAAAAAATGATCCGGGTTGTCTCAACTGGCAGAAAGATCGGATTTCATCTGTTTTGGGATGCAGCATGTCAAATTCGACGATTACCGTTAACACGGATTCATCGCGTCTCAAAGATGTTTTGCAGACGGCGGTCGATAACGTCCAAACCATGCGAGATAGAACGAGCCCGTTACGTATTGTTGGTTCCCATATCATGAATACTGATCACAGTATATCGGAATCCATTCTGACTAAGAATGATGTCATTGATATTATCCGGGAACTCAATCTGTCAGCACCTGGTATCAATGCATTATCATCGTCAGTAAATCTACAAGGATCCAATGTTCATTTGGGATACCTTCCTGGCGATGTGAATCCCAATACTGGAATGACAGTAGGTATAGACAATAATAAATCAAAATCTGAAGATCAACGTTACGAAGAGATTATCAGTCGATACAGAAAAGACGTAATCGACTCTAAGAAAACAGATAACGGCTTCTTTACTGTTTTGAACCGTATGTTGGGATTATAAGTATTATTGAGGCGGCTTAAGACCCCAGAAATCTTTTCTTTCAACCTGAGAATAAGCGCTATCTCTAAGCACTTGTTCTTGTGTTCGCACAGGAAGTCTCCAACCGCATTCATAGAACATTTCTTCTAATTCTACTCGTGCTGGCTGATAGGTGAGAGATCGGTACCCTATATGTTCTCCAAGAGGAACGACTGTCTCTTTACGTTGCCCGTATGATTTATAAATTAAACGTACCTCTGGCTGTACGAGAGTACCATTAAAGTCAATGTAATAAGAACTCGGCTGAGATATTTCAAATTGAAATGAGTTGTTTTCCAGATTAAAAGAACCATTATTAGGAGTACCATAATATGCCTGGTCTTGAGTCGCGTAAGGTAATCCAGAACCGGTAAAGGTATGACGAGCATCGATAGGTGAAGCAGCAATATAATAAACTATGGAATCGTCAATTGGTACTTTAAACGATCCAGATAATAGAATCGTTGCATTTGTTTCGTCTTTTCGAAACGAACCTACGCAGTCTGGTGAATCAAACTCCATACTTATATGATACTGAGAAAAATTAGATAGAATTAAGCAGAATTTACATGGGTGCACCGAAGGGGCTATGTGTATCCGTTTCGTTGCCTCCAATAGGATAGAATGCACTTGCGCCGGTTACATGAGCCGGTGCAAAGTCTTTTAGACTGCCGTTCTGGGGAAAACGGTAATCACGACCTTGACCGAGTCCGGCTTGGTTTCCGGGAGTAGTCTGACAAACACGACCATCGCATTGTACCTTGGATTGTTCCGGGAGCATCGTACCCGATTCATTTACATCATAGCAAGGTACGCACTTGTTATCGGTGTACGATTTGTGGCGCTGCTCGTCCATCAGCGTCAATGCATTCTGAGTCAGGTACATACGGTAATCATAGCTTGAAGGAAGCTGAGCACGCTGCATAAGAAATTGATTCTGGCTGCAGCGCGTGTGGTAGTCTGTAAATCCGCGACCGTCTTGCATACGATATGGGCAACTTTCTTCAGGGGAGGCACTTTCACGTTTACAGTCGTTACAATTCATATTTATCTACTGTAAGATTTTTTAGCAGCTAAGGGAGAGAGCTCGTTGAACCAGTTCAGCTTTAGAACCTTTTGTTGATTGATTCTTAGACTTCAAATAAGCCCGCAACTGATCTGCAGTCTGTTTTTTAAAGTTTGACTCCGCATCTCCTCCTTTCGAAAATGATAAACTAAAATCAGCTTCAGATGCTTTTTCTGATTCCTCATCTGACTCAGATTCCACATTGGTCTCTGGATTCTCTTTAGGGGGTACAGGAGTAGAAGCAGAAACCACGTCCTTCGCGGGTTGGCTAGGCTCTGCCGGTTTTACGACAGGAGCCTCGGGAACAACACATGTCTCTGTAGCAATGCTCTTTAGCACCTCTTCAATTTCTTCACTTGAAACGCTGAGCGTATCCGTATCTGGGTCGTTCACAACAACAGATCGTGATACTTCGCCTTCCCGTGATTCACATGTTGGAACCGGCTTAGGGGTAGAAGGGGCATTCGGAGAAGACACGGCTTTGGCATCAGATGCGGAATCGATACCCTTGCTTGTTACTTGCTCCACTAAATCAAGTGCTTTACACGCAGTTTCTTGTGCTAAACTTAGTTGTCTCTCTAGACTTCGAATTTTCCAATACATCAGCAAAATGCCTATAGAAACAACGGTAGAGCATGCAATTACATGGATTATGGTTATCTTAACAGCCATACGTTTTTTATAATTACGATATGGAAACATAGTCTTAAGTCATTATGACTATTACAAAATGCGAACAATCTTTCTTAACACCAACCAATAAAAACTGACACCTAGAACGATGTAAAAAATCAATTCAAAGAATGAAGCGCTAAACAAAGGAGACGCAGAGGGTTGACGCATAAAGTACATAATCTGGATAATGAACTGAATCGTGACCATTCGAATTATATCCTCGATACAATCAACATACTCTCTATCAATAGTTTTCGACAAATTCCATATGTAAAGCGTGTCTGCAGTCGGGATCTTTGATGATAAATCAACGATTGGTGAATGGGCCTTAGAATCTACATTTTCTACAGTCACTTGTTTGGACTCTGTTTCGTCTAAAGAAAAATTGGATGACATGATTTTAATCTATTTAGAGAAAAATAAACAGACTATATACGCAATATGACAGACCGTGTGATCAATAAAATAGATCGGGTTGAATGTGGGAAATATATGTTGTTCGTAAATAGACCATCTACGTTAACAGATATTATCGCTTATGACCGAAGTTGGTTCATTATTAAAAACCTATCGAATAACGTTGATGTAGATATTATATCTGCATGGGCTGATATGTGGGTATCGACGAAACACTTAGGATGCGAATATGATGAGTTTTATATGAAAATACTCGAATCTATGGAAAAAGAACTATTTGTCTAGATGTCTAACATCGACGAGGTGATCTGCGATTCTTTTTAGGTGAATGGCGGTGTTTAGGTGAATGGCGGTGTTTAGGTGAATGTCGGCGGCCGTGATGTTTTCCTCGGCGACCACCTTGCTGCTGCTCTTCTTGCTGCTGTTGCTGCTCTTCTTGCTGCTGTTGTTGCTCTTCTTGCTGCTCTTCTTGCTGCTGTTGTTGTTGTTGCTTTTGCTGTTGTTCTTGTTGTTGTTCTTGTTGCTGTTGTTGCTTTTGCTCTTTTTGCTGTTGCTTACGACCTCCCATTTTAGGAAGATCATTGATCACAGGTAATCCACCACCCCCGTTCTTACGAGCACGGCGTTTGGCACCGCCCGCCAACTTCAGGTTGGAAGAATCATCTTCATCACCTCCCTTTTGTTTCTTGCCACCAAACAGCTTCAAGTTGTCTTCCTCTCCATCACCACCCATTTGTTGTTGTTGTTGATGCTTGCCACCCTCTAACAAAGCTGGCATAAGATCACTGGCGGCACCTCCGTTTTTACGAGCACGACGTTTGGCACCGCCCGCCAGCTTCAAGTTGGAGTCTTCTTCATCTCCACCAAGTTGAGTTGACAAAGGGTGTGTCAGCTGCGCTTTAGCAAGTTGATCCAGTGCATTAGCATGCGAAGTATCTAGTTCGTTACCTCCACCGACACTTCTTCGGCGAAACAACGATTTAGATCCTTCTTTATGGGACTTGTGTCCCGACTTTTTAACCGCTTCTTTCACAAACATCAACCCAAAAGGCAATGCTAAATTGGCAATATTAGCTCCAAGAGACCCTCCTTTATTATTTTGCGCCATGAATCTTTATATTATCACATGAGACATTTTTCTACACAACCGATTTCACTTTTAATCTATTCTGTTTTGTCTTTTTCCGTATATGTATATTCTTCCTCCTCCGTCTCTGTCTCGTCATCTGAGTCAAAAACATTCATTACGCCAACGTGATTCATTATACAAGACATAAATTCATGTGATTCAGATTGATTTGCAATACCATGATTATAATAATTGGCTTGTAGATCGTCGTGTATATCTAGAATATCATTCAATAACACATCAAACAAATAATCGTTGTCCATTTAATACTATACACATAGACATCGATATTGATTTAAGTAGGTAGCTGTATATCTTGTAAAAATGAGTGTCTTCCAACAGAATAAATTGATTCCTCGTGTTCCAAGAGTAGCCACCAGGAAGGAACCCACATTGACATGTGAAGAATGGTATCAAACATATGCCTATTTAATAGATCGTTGTATAAGTACTATTATTGCAAAACTACATACTGCATGTACCAATAATAGTACTTCTGAAAAAGAAATAGTCATAAACACACAACCATTGCACGATGCTTTAGTACAGTATATATATAAAACATCTTACAGTCGATTTAGATCATGGGAATAGATCGATATATTATCCTAAGTCGAAGAAGTAGGTTCATTAATATCTCGAATCATCTCTAATGTGCTATGTTGTTTTCTATGCGACAACATATACTTCATGGCGGTTTCTGCATTCAGTTCTAAGGCTTGGTTGTGTTTTGCCTCTTCGAAAAATGCCTCCAACTGTTCTTTGACGAATCCCTGTGTGAGAGTCTGGATCACATTTTTCTCGCTAAAACGAATGCTACCATCATTAAGCTTCAGTGATGCATTTTGGAGTTCTTTTTTCTTGACATACGATGTAATGAGTTTTTCTAATTTAGTACGCGTATCATACAAGGTCTTCAATTTTTCACGACGGTTTCGAATCGTATCATCAACCTCGATCCACTCTTGGATTTTTGAGATCATTGCAGGTTCCATTTTCTTGTTTGTATATACTGATACTAATTACATTATCTTTAAGCGGCATTCCATTTTTTTATGGGTCATAATGACAAAGAATAGTGTTACAATCGACATCACGAAAGTGAACAAGATTACAACCAATGTAAATATGATATATGGATACAATTCTGTGTATAATATGTGCAATAAAGGAACAACTACATGCGAGTGTATCTGTCTACGATTATCGTCTTTATTTATTTCTCCGATAGCTTTTTCGATAAAGCTATGTATCCACTTCTGTACGACAGATATAGCTGCAGTAGAATCTGATACAACCTTATCCTTCATAATTACATTGAAGACAAATAATGATATAAGACATCCGCATCTATATATCAGTACAAAATATTACCATGGAACATAATCCTGAACTCTATGTTTCAGAAGATACTATAAAGTCGTGGACAGTAGATTTAATTCCTACTAAAAAACCCTACATCAAAATTGGCGAGGGTGCGAGAATTCATATAGAAGGTCACTTATGTGTTCCCCCTGTTATCAAAGACAATACAACAACATTGTATATTACTCTGGATCGATTTCATCGTAATCTAGCTTCGAATATATCAAAAGTACTCCCACCAAAAATAGAGAATCTATTCAAAATAAACATCGACTCATGTGTTCAACTTGTGCGTATGCATAGAGGTGTACAGGTGTTGGAATTACAGTTCCCGACGAATTATGACAGAATTAAAAATATATCGATAGAATCATATTATTGTTTTGATATTCAATGTTTAGGAATCAATACGGCCAATCAAATCATCGAATGGAAATTGCGGATGATACGGATAATCGAGACTCCAAGTATTAAAGAAAGGGAGATCACGGAGTATTCAACGGATGACTTTGACACCGAACTTGATTTAGATCCAGATGATGTCGAGAGTTCCATTCAGTCTATGTTGAAACTCTTGACAGAAAATCTCGCATGCATTAATACTGAAATTCAAACGTCAATAGCCTTGACAGAGAATTTGCAACTAAAAGCCGCGTCTGTGAAAAGTTATATAGAATCTCTTGAAAAAAAACCGTCCTATATCAACAGCGTCAAAATATATGATGAATGGTTGCGCTTGGGAGAATGCTAAAAAAAATATATTATTGTAAATAAACACTATGAGTGCTGAACAAATTGTAAAAGTGGCAATTGTTTTGATTGCTATCCTTCTTGTTATGTACATGCTTTATGACTACAATGGCCGAGTCCAGGCAAAACAGGTCCGTCAAGAAGCTTTCTATGACAACACACCTAGTCCAGCTCCCTCTCAAAAGGTGCTATCTACACCAGCTCCCGCATCCGCATCTGCTTCTGCAGGAAACAATGTACAGCCTGTAGTTAATGGATCACTTGCTCCCTCTGCTCAGGCGAATGCTGTTCCTTCTCAGGCCTCTGATCACTCAGCCGCTTCAGCTCCTAAGGACTGCTTCCCTCGTGATCGCTTGACTGCCGAAGAACTTCTTCCCAACAACGCCGTCGACACCAAGTGGGCTCAAGTCAACCCCGCAGGTCAAGGAGACGTACAAGGGCAGAACTTCCTGTCGGCAGGATACCACGCCGGCATCAATACCGTAGGATCATCATTGCGCAATGCCAATTATCAACTCCGTTCAGAACCCCCGAATCCTCAAGTCGTTGTCTCGCCTTTCCTCAATAGCACTATCAGCCCTGATCTCAATCGCAAGGCCTTTGAAATCGGCGGTGACTATTAATTCTTTTGTTTTTTGAGTATTTTTTCTTTAGTCGATTATGATCCGTTCCCTTATGTATATAAGGCGTTTGTTATTATTGATACATAATCATGGCTTCGGCGAAAGGTAGACATACTTCCACTATCCAAAATGAGTTGCTTCTTGCTTCTCTCACAAAATTTTTCAATCGACCAGTACATCTCAAACAAATAACGGAAATCGTGAACGGGACATCCGATCTGTCCTTGCGCTTGATCGACTGGTTTGTCACAAACTATAGTAAGACAAACAACGTCGTCATTATCAAACATAATCAAGAGCATATCAACGTATATATTCATTATAGGTCACAATTACGTGCATATAGCAAACACCTATTCGATCCTTTCCGCCGACAAGATAAGATAACACTGTCTTATCAAGATAAGAGTTCGATTCAAACCACGATCGGTCAACTCAATTTCTTCCGATGGGCTATAGAGAATGAGATCCTTGATTACATTCATCAGCATTATGACGATATTATCAGCGATATGAACATGATATGTAAAGCGCGATCTCCTCGTAAGAAAGAAGATATGGAGTCCGACATAGAAGAAATCGTAAAACCCCAACACGTAGAGAAGGGCAAAGAAAAAGAAAAAAATAAAAATAAGAAAACTTATGAAGCGGTCAAAAAACGATACGATGTTCTCAAGAAGGATAAACTCATGACGCATATCGATAAGAGTACACGTCTTCTTCGTTTCGATTGATGAACGATTACACAGGAATTCTGAATATAGAAAATGTTAAATGAGATATGTTGGAACCGACTTTCAGAGTAAAAGAATAATCAGAAAGAGGTAAATTATCTTCCAGTGTGTGTATCTTATTCAGACTCGACAACAACACGCGGGTTCCATCTAATTCGGTCGGCTCAGGGTCAAACGTAATCTTACATATAATCCCTGCGCGATTCATGCAATCTGCCAATTCCTGAAATTGATTCAATTGAAGGTCATCCACATACACACGATTATCAATTCCAAAGAGAATAACGAGTCCTTTGCAAAATAGATCAAGACAAAGACAGAACAGATCTTTTTGATTTTCTACCCCATGTAAATCTAATTGAATCCAGTTTTGTTTACGTTTATTTGTTTCAAACATGTATTTCGCTAATCCGTCAATATTGATCTCGAGGTATTCCATCTAGATCATACAAGAGAAAAAGAAGGGGTTTTTTTATTTGCGATGTTTTTGGGTTTTTATGTTTTATTTCTTGGACTTACGAGCAACAGGCTTGGTAAAGGTACGAGACATCACTGGCTCTTCTTCCTCGTCATCATCTTCTGCTACTGAAGCAGCCGCAGGAGCAACGGCTTCCTTGGCTTTGGCTGGAGCAGCAGGAGGCTTCGAGGAAACCTCTTCGACAGCCTTGGCTTTGGCTGGAGCAGGCTTTTCTTCCTCCTCCTCTTCTTCCTCGCTATCGCTTACATAGGTCGTAGTAGGAGCTTTGGTTGCTTTAATGTTGGCATTCGGCTGTTCTTCGACTTCTTCTTCATCATCGTTATGAGCAGCTGCCTTTTTATTTTCCCAGTTCTTAAATGCAAATTCAGGAATAGAATTCACGCTCTGACGAATCATCATCTGATGAACTTTCCAGGTATATCCGAATCCGGCACCCGACATCCAGAATCCTGTGCACTGAATAATAGCAGTGACAGAAGCACCCTTCGTATTCGTACGAACAAGCTCCAGCATATCCACTTTGTTCTTGTTAGTATCATACACCTTCATGTCGAAGGCACCTTCACGGAAAGGCAAGTTGAGACGGAAAGTCGGAGCATATTTGCTTTCTTTTTGAATACGGACGCAAGGCTTATGAAACTCCTTGATCAGTACTAGAGGATGGTTTTTCTTGAAGTAAGTTAGAGTATTCTCGAGAGCCGTCTTTTCGGCGAGTTGATCCATAGCATCGAGAATAGCTCGGAATTCTGCTACCGAAGGGTCGCTTTCTTCGTCGCGGAAAGACAATTCAAGTTTATACTTGGTTTCTCCTTCGTTGGTTTCTTCTTTAATACCGAAAGGGCAGTGCATAAAAGGTGTCTCGAGATATAGAGAGGCTCGACCATTATAGTTCACGTACGCTTTTTTAATACCGCTTTTCAGAGTGTTGACTTCATTTTTGATCTTTAGTTTGCTAATATCAAATTGCGCAGGCTCGGTGATAGTCGTCATTGTCAGTAAGTAGGAGTGTTGTAAGTTAATAAAGGAGTGTGTTCTTTAAGTCTCTTATGAAAGGATGAAGTGAAATGCGTGTACCCATTTTTTCCGCTCTGTCCGCTTTTTAGGTATGGAACAAGACGATATGATTCTTCCGCTTCATGAGAATATCGTCTCGGAATTCCATGAACTCATGGAGCCGTCGAGTTAAATCTGTATTTGAATAATCCATATCGATATAGAGAGAGATATAGTCATCGGGGCGACCTTCTCGGAAAGTGCGCTCGGAAATATCGAGAACCCCGTTTCTAAAACAGACCAGATTCTTGTTTCTATCGAGTTTTGACAAGAAATCAGTCTTGTAAAACTTGTACAAGCACTCTTTCAATAAATTCTCTTTGAAATGGACATTTTTCAACTTCAAAATCAATCGAGAGATCTCCACTTCACGAGGCGTATTTTTTGATTCCTGAAGAAAATTCTCGTATACTTTCACCAAATGTGTAGATATATCATGATAGGGACCGATCTCTGAAAAAATCCAGTTTACACCATTGAACATGAACCAATATCGTGTCTTCACCTTTGCACATACGTATTTGTTATGATAAAATGCGTGTACTACATTGGCCAAGTCGTACACGCATCCGTTTAACGAGGTTTCTAAAAGAGTCGGATCAATGTCTTTTTCGATTGACATTTTATTACATAAGGCGGAATGTCTTTATATCGGGGTCGTGGTAAAACTCAAGCATGAACATGAGGTTTTACAAAAAAGAGAAGTGAGTTGCTAGTGATAGTGAGCGCCATCTTGTTTATTATTTTCGAACGAATGATACAAGAACTCATTCTTAATCATAACATTTTTAAGCAACTACCACAGGCTTCACAAAGTGGTGCTTGATGTACTTCTGGATATTGAAGTATGACAAGCTGTCACCCTCCTTGATGTTGAGGAGGGTACGCATCTTAGAATCAGGAGTCAGGATACGACGATCCTTAACATCACGCAGGTTGTTGGCCAGGACATACTCGTTCAGCTTGCGAGTCACATCATTGCGACCCACCAGAGTTCCCTTCGACAAGCCCAGGAAATCATACATCTCGTCTGACAGGAGAGTGGGCTTCGCAAAGCCGCTCGCAGTGCGCTTCACACGGTTCTGGCGCTTCGTCTTAGCCTTGGTGTTGTCACGAACGAATCGACCGTGCTCCTTCTGGAGCTGACGGAACATAGACGTGATATCACGAACCTCATTTCCGAGGGCCTGAACGCGATCGAGGAGAGAGCTGAAACGAGCAGCGAACGAATCCTCGGTCGAAGTAACCTCGGGCTCGGCAGCGGTTGTCGTCTCAGTTTCAGAGGCAACTGGAACAACGACTGAAACAGGGGCCGTCTCGGTAACTGTCTTAGTCGATTGATCAGAAACCTTCTTTGATTTCTTTCCAGAAGGAGAGTCACCGGTCGTGACTGTCTTCGATGCCTTAGTGGTGGTCACCGTCTCGGGCTTTACGACTTCGGTAACTTCTGCCGTTTTCACAGCCTTCTTAACAGGTCCAGTAACATCGGAGCTAACTGTTGCAACGGAGGTCTTCGTCTTAGTGCTTGTCATTCTTTTTTATTATGATCATACTAGGTAAATATCCTTTAAGTGGGTATCGTTTTACAAAGCTGCTCATCCATCAGGGGGGATGATGGAGAAAGTTAAAATTATTTGCTTGTAAGGCATATTTGTTACACATCCCACCTTATCTCGGCTTAATAAATCCGGAATTTGTATTTCATCGTCAATTCCTTCTATCATAATGATTTTCCCGTCCACGTATTCAGAAAGAGTGAGATTGACTTGGACATAAATGGAATCGGGGTCTTCTATACTCCATGAAAACGAAGGCGGTAAGTCTTTCAAGTGAATTCGAATATGAATATCTCCTCGTCTACCGAGAGTATCTTCGTCTCCTTTTCCCGGAAATACATAGAGAGATTGCCATGGCCGACCTACGGCTATATACACGTTTTCAACAACTGTCCCAGCCTGTGTAGATACTCGGACACCACATTTCCGTACAACCGGATTGAATATTTCATATATCGACACATCTATATTCACTACAACCGGCTCAGGAATTGGCATATGCTTCTCTAACAATCCCCGAGCGTAAGAAGAAAGCATATCTATGAGTTTATCTGTCATTCGATCAGCGGATCCATTGTCCGCTGACTTTGCAGTTGACTGGTGTGTAGCGTGTTGAGAAGACATCAAACGGTAATATGCATCGGTAATTTCTATAAACTTGTGTGTAGTCGTTGTATCTGCTGACTTATCCGGATGATACTTAAGGCATAAACGTTTATATGCTTTTCGAATCACATCTTTCGGAGATCCCTCTTCAATCTCAAGTGTTTTCCAATCATCTCGCATTCACGACTGTCTATTTAAAAATACTACGTATTAACCCTATAAGTACATGTCTATAAAAACGTTTGATGCTCTCCAGCATTTCAAATCAAGGTTTGATTTGTTTTATCCTATGATACAAAATAAACTTTTAGATTCAAGTTCTCAGATGCCATTGAAAGAAATACCACATCTTTTGTTCCATGGACCTCCTTCCGGGTTTTATAATGACTTTGCTACTTACTTTGTCTCAAAACTGTTTTCGGTGGATTACCCATTGAAATACTCGGAAATAACTGTCCCTTTAACTCATTCCGGGTCTTCGGGAAATTTTGTCTATCATCATGTCGCTAATTGTATTGATGTAAATCTGGAACCTTATGGACAAACAGATAAACAAATCATGTCTGAAATACTTCAACCGATTCTATCCCAAACATCCATGGACAAGACCACCCCACGACATGTTGTTTTACTACGCAATGTGAATAAACTTACAATGTCGACTCAATTATGTTTACGAAGAATGGTTGAGCTACTTACGCCAACAGCACTTTTCATCATGACCGCTTCTACTATGACGATTAATCCTGCGTTAATGAGTCGAGTGTGTAGAATTCGATGTCCCACCATTGGAGCTGAGCAATCAAAATATATACTCCAAAAACTGTCGGAATCGTTCGATACACATACAACAGAAAACGGGCACGATCTGTATAAAGCACTATTCAACACAACTACAAAAGTATTTCAAACAGATCTAACAAGACTTCTCGATTTAATGAAACGATGCAAAACGCCATGGAATGCTCTCATATATATCCGAGAAATGGTATCAAAGGCAATCGTCTATATAGATAAGCCCGCGTTATTTTTGAAAATGGTTTTGGATTATTTCGCGAGCAGTCCGGACTATGATGAATATGTTCAGGTCGCTGCAGAAGCAGACCATCGAATAACACAGAGTCATCGGCCTATGTTTGCACTGGAATCTGCACTCATGAAAATGTACGCGATTCATAAAGGCGTTTTACAAAAATAAAGTTTGAGTAAAGCAATGATTGCAATATCAGTGTTTACCTATTATGATGATGTACTCAAAAGTTTAATTTCGCATAATTACCGTTTTTTTGACAAATGGTTTATTATCACCAGATTAGATGATCTGAAAACAATAAAAATAATCAAAGAGTCAGGATTTAGTAACATAGAATTATTGTACTACGACTTTTACGATACAAACGGTGTATTTAATCATTGCGGTGCTATTCGACATGGGCAGGAACAAATACCATACAGTTACAAAGGGTTGGTCGTTATCCTAGATAGTCAAATTTATCTTCCCAATAACTTTTATGATATTATCAGAAACACGGAAATACAAGAGGATACATTATACGGACCTGAATGTAGAAATGACTATTATTCATACGACTATTTTCTGAATAATATATCAGAATTCAGGAATTATGAATACCAGCTAATTGACGGATATTTCCAATTATACAAACACAATAGTAAATACTTATATCAAGAGAGCACTTTGCGCACAAGCGACATTTACTTTTGTCAGCACTTTTCCAAAAAACAGTTTATACCATCGTTGATAATATCGTACATCGAAAATATAGGTCATGTGTCTTCTGTTCAGTCTGAGGCTGATCGCTAAGGCGGACATCTGATATTTTTTTAGGGGGGGGTCAATACGAGAAAACAAACTGTGCTAACCCTTTACTAAAACAAGACCATATATGGTAATACAAAAACATAAACATGTGTTACTAAAAATCGTAGTGGTACTTATTGGGTACTTATTTGTTACTCTTTGGGTACTTATCGTTACTTAACGGTACTATGTGTTTTATCTCAGAAAGTTAGAATAAACGTAGTGGTACTTATTGGGTACTTATTGGGTACTCTTTGGGTACTTATCATAAAAAGAAAAAACAGAGCTAACCGTTAAAGTTGTGTTAACAAAACTGGTATGACAAGTTACAAACTAGGTTTTCATAGAATATGTATTTTTTATGTAATGCACCATTCAACATACACTACGAAATATGGTGTTATAACTCTTTACAAAAACGAATGTATTATCGGCAACGACTTCAAGCAAAACCGATACTGGGACGAAGATACATTACTCAAGTTACGCCAATATATCGACCCGAAGCGGAATATCCTAGAAATCGGTGGACATTGCGGGACTTCATCTATCGTATATGCCTCGTTCTTAGACAATGACAGACGGATTCACGTATATGAACCACAATGTAATATGTATAATCTACTGGTCCAAAACATAAATCAAAACGGCTTACAAGATAAGATCATTCCGCACAATTCAGGGGTATTCTGTTATGAAGGTAAAGGAAAGATGAATAGTATCGATTTAGATGGTGGTGGCGGGATCCTAGAAAAACGATACAATGAAGAGATCGAACTCGGATGTAATTTCGGAGGTGCTGGACTGGGATCTGATGGAGAAGACATCGACTTGACTACAATCGATAACATGAATCTAGAGGATATCGGGTTTATCCATTGTGATGCACAAGGTTCAGAGAATTTCATATTCTCGAAAGGAATTGAAACGATCCGTCGAAATAGACCCGTGATATTCTATGAAAACAATCAGCAATACGGTCAATACCTCTATGACCAAGTTTGTAAATCGTACCCAGATTACAAAGAAGCCGGGATATTTGATATCAAAGAATTCTGTATGGGGGAATTGAAGTACTCAACCGCTATCGATAAATTCAATGGCGGAATTGATACATTATTGATTCCGTAAATAAATACATTATTGATTCCATAAATACATTATTGATTCCATAATAATCATATAAGCGATCGGGTATTGGATATGTAGATGGATACATTGCGTGCAGACTTCCTGCGATTCTCTCGGCTTCATAGCTGGTATAAACACCTCCCGATAGGTGGGATTGAGTTTTTCGCGTTTCAGGCAATCGGACAGCAACCTCGAAACGGGTTTCATCCGGATATAAAGGATTCTTCTGGAATTCATTGGCACTTTTCCTATAGTGAACCCGATGTTCCTTTTTGTAAAGTGCGATTCGGTCCGTTCTTACAAGGTGTTCATGTGTACGACTTCGAAAGCACCTGTAAAAGAATAGCATACGCATTTGATCTGATCATGAAATGCAACGAAACGACATTTATACCGTGGATCGCGGAGCATCACCCTCAATGGGCTCATTTATCATGGGAAGACTGGAATAAAAAATCGTATGATTTCGAAGACCCAATTGTCGTAGAACTGTACGAGAAAGAAACTGAGAAATATTGGAATGCGTTAGTCAAAGCCGTGGGCGCAAAGAATTGAAAGTTTTCGAAAGTTTTCGAAAGTTTTCGAAAGTAACACAATGAGTATATTTTTTCCAAAAGTTGTCTCCCAAAAAAATTCTAGGTGGGTGGCCAGAGAAAAATCCTGAAAATTTTTTTAGGGGGGGGGTCGCCGTTTTCTGTGTTTTTTCCAAGACCATAAATTTAAAGGTGTATGTGTTTCTATTACGATATATGGTATGTGTTTTAAAAAAGTGTGTTTGAAAGAAATCGAAAGTTTTCGCAAGTTTTCGAAAGTTTTCGCAAGTTTTTGAAAGTGAATTAAATGGGGTAACTCAATTCATGTTTTTTGAAGTACTGTTTTGATAAATAAATTAGGTGTTTTGTGGAAGTGACTTCGGTCTGGGAAAAAAAGAACGGCAGGGGAAAACCTTGAAAATTTTTTTAGGGGGGGGGGTCGCCGTTTGCTGTGTTTTTTCTAAGACCATAAATTTAAAGATGTATGTGTTTCTATTACGATATATGGTATGTGTTTTTAAAAAGTGTGTTTGAAAGAAATCGAAAGTTTTCGAAAGTTTTCGAAAGTTTTCGAAAGTTTTCGAAAGTTTTTGAAAGTTTTTGAAAGTGAATTAACGTGATAAATCAATTGATGTTTTCTGAAGTAAAGTTTTGGTAAAGAAATCGCAAGTTTTTGAAAGTAATCTACTAATACTTAAAGAGTACCCTCCTATAGTAACTATGCCGCGCGAACCCTATACATGTCCACGTTGCGGGTATGCAACAACCGCAAAGAGCTCTATGAACACCCATTTTACTAAACTGAAAAAGGCGTGTCCAGGTACATTTATGGATATCGAGCTCACCGAGGATGTGCGAGCCAAAGTGTTCCAAAACCGCGTATACAAGGTAGAGCAGGTACCGAATATCACTCAGGTTATTAACCAAAACAACACCATTAACAATTACATCGCAAACATGGATACCTTTACCAAACTAGGTCATCTGATTCGCTATAAGAACATGGAGATCCAGGATTTTCAGGATAAAGCAGAGGAATGCTTTGAGCGCCCCGTGGAGAAACTCAAACAATTGTCGCAGAACTCATCGAAGGCCCCCATTTCCTTAGGCCGAAACCAGATTTTTGATATGCTGTTGGATATGACAAAAAGCACAAAATCCAGCTTAGAAGACTTCAACGTCTTTTACGATAAAGAACAGGAACGCATCTGTTTCTACATGGGGTCATGGGAAAATCAGCAAAAAACCGAAGGCATCAAATATCTAGTGGATACCCTTGTATCCAATTATATGGATGTATACGAAGTATACTTGATTCGAAAACTTGAAAACATCAATGGAAGTTGTACTGATAAAGCCCGACTCACATCGAGCCTAGAAGACTATTACCGTTTTACGAGCGCCTTTGACATTCCGCCTTTTGTCCAAGGAAAATCGGATCATGCTTTATATAGTATGGAAGGGTCGGATTCGGATGAACCAGAATCACATGATATAGAATCTCATCGAATCGTTGACAAATACTGCAGTATTTACGAACAATGCAAAGCGGCATTGACTATAAGCGAAAAAAAAGATCTCCACAAAGCGGTTTTAGATATCGTTAAAAATTCATCTAAAACCAATCTCCGTGAACTGAACCATCGCATCATGGGTATCATCAAAATCGACAAGGATTTCGGGAATATGCTGTTGAAATCACAATAAATTAGGCTGATGCGTAGAATGACTGTCCCTCTCTCGGTCTCTTTCTCTTTCTCTTTCTCTTTCTGTAGCGCTATCACTTGTACTTGCACTTGAATTCGCATTTTCACCCATATGCATGTTATACAACAGCATGTATGGTAAGAACGCTTGCATCGTCTTGTGAGCCATAGCGATTGTTTTCTCAGTATCGTTTTTGATATCGTCTATTTTCCGATTTCGAATATAATACGTATAATATAATTGCTCTAATCGATGAATAGACTGATCCAGTTCTGTTTCCATCTTTTTACATAACAATTGATATCGCTGTGATGGCATCGACGTATCTGTTCTGCTTTGATTCTCGCGATCTTTCAGCAATTGAAAAAGCATTCGGATGTCAGTTAATTTAGATTCAATATCAATATTCATTATTGTCACCCATGTGGATATTCTTTATGTGTTTATTGCTTTTTTGTACTTTTTGAGTTAGATTTTATCGTTGTTTTCTTTTTCTGAGGAGAGGGGCTGGATACGATGAGCTTGCGCCCTTTTTCTGTCATTGCGTAACCTTCTACGACAATTTCTTTGTGATGTATGGCATCGTGACATGTTTCACATACTTGCATCAAGTTATGCTCAACGTTTTTATGAATATGTCCTATATAGCCTTCTGCATCCGCTTTGTGTTGTTCCTGAATATGATGGACTTCTTTTGCGGGCTGATGACAGATAGAACACTCATCAACAAAGACTTTGGATGAATACTTTGACAGTTTCTGAGCTACAACCGTAGGGGATATTTCCAGATAAGACTGACGGATGGTATTGGCTAAGTGCAGAAACGCCGGTGGCATATCTAGTGATTTACATACTTCTAGGCCATATAGCGTATCACCGCTTCCGTCTTGAAGTCGGCGATCATAGATCAATAACTTGGTATTCTCATCATACACAACTTTGAGATGAGCAATCCGTAAATTGGGGATTTGTTGGATAACCGGAAGTTGGGCGATTTCATGGAGATGTGTAGCGAATATGAATGTGGCTTTGCGTTCTGCAAGTGTAGCAATCCCAGCGGCTACAATTGAGATAGCGGATACAGATTCCGTGCCGGACGCTAATTCATCGCCAATACACAGTGATTGATGGGTGCTGTATTGTAGGATAGTACGCAGCTCCGCAATCTCGGCGACAAAGGTCGATTGCTGTTTGAAGAGATTATCGCCACCTGGAATGCGGGTGAATATATGATGATAAGGGCGATATACGAACTCACTCGCCGCCACATAAAATCCCGCTTGTGCTAAAATCAAGTTGACTCCGACCGACTTCATGAGGCTGCTTTTACCAGATGCATTGATCCCGTATAACAAGAGCCCGTCTTTTTCTCCGTCTCCCAACGTAATATCGTTAGCAACATACGGTATGTCTGTCTGGATGACCTCGATCAAAGGATGTCTTAAGCCTTTTGCTCTAAGGCACGATGGTGACGAGATACTTGATTCTGATAAACATATCGGTCGCGTATAGCGGTATTTGACAGCGTTTTTCGCACTCGTGGCAAACACATCGATTTGACCCATAAACCAAACAACCCGTTTCATCAAAGATCCATCACACAGTCTTTCTAGATCCGATACAAATTGTGTCTTTAATCGAGTTCGTAATTCTTGCGAAGTAGTATGAATCTGTTGTTGAGCTGCCTGCATTCCCGTATATGTCAGCTTGAACATGGTTTTATTGGATGCCGATACAGGATGTGCGTCGAACACGGGTTTATCTTTCTCTCCGGAAGCCAGATAAGCCTCATAACGTTTCTTCGTAATCGTGATCTGATAATCGTGTCTTTCTGATGTAGTGTCTAATTTAAAGAATGTATCAGACGAAGAGCCGGCAACACAACCGCAAACCTCGTTTGCTTTGTCTACTTTTTGCTTAAAAATATCGTGATATCCTCGGAGTTTATCGTCGAGCTGATCGATTTCTGGATAGATGCCTCTGACATAAAAGGATTCATCGCTTTGCCCGTTCCATGCTGATAGAATATCTACGTTCCACAGACCTTTCTGCTGATTGAGCCATCCGCTTATGCGGCCATGGTCTTCTGGAGTCCAGTCAAAACATGACAGCAATAGATCATAATCGAGAACCATCTGAGATATAATCGCGGTTTTATCTAGACAGTGCATGATAGTCGCCATTTCAGAAGGCTGGAGCATGCGCAGCTGCATTCGACGAAACAGTCTCTCCAAGTCGCGTATAGATTGCAATTGAATTCGGTATTGATCATAGGTATGATTGGAGATAAAGGCTGCAGTAGTTTCATAACGCTTCTCTATTTCGCCCCGGTCTATAGATGGGGTTAATAGGATATCGCGAAATGCACGTCGGCCTATAGCGGTTGCACAAGTATTTAATAATTGCATCATACTGGATTCTGCTCCATGTTTAGGGATGATGTTGAGATGTTCGGCGGATGAATTGGTCAAATACATATTCTCTTCTCGGCTTAAAAGAATGGGTTTGTTGAGATCTTGTACGATAACTTCATTGTGTTCATAAGCAAAGTTGATCAAATACACATAACAAGTTAGGGCATAAATGCGTGTTTCCATATCTATATATTCGATTGGGCTAAGCAGTCCGGTATTGTGATAGACTTTTCGTAATACGCTTTGTTGATAATTGAGCGATCGAAACATCGATAAAGTCTGCGATTTGTGCAGATGATCGTGAACGCATAGATGTGTGAGTCCTTTGATCCATTGTCGAAAAGGAGTTATGCATTCTAGAACAGTGGATTCATCACACCAGATAATAAGTTCATAGGGGGAGTGACATTGGATAATTCGTGATGCTTCTTGGATGACTCGTGTCAAATCCCCTTGGGCATCCTCGCGAAAGATAAAGGCATTTCCGGTGGTCACATCAATATACGAGACCGATAGAGAATACAGGGTCTCTGTTTTTCTACGATCATAGCATGTGGCCAAATAAAAGCACATCAGATAGCGATTATCGTGCATAGGAGATCCATTGGCGCTCGAATTTGAGTTATCGAGAGACATATATGTGGCAGGACTCAGGATTTGGGTGACTGCACGAGAAGGGTTGGGAGGAGGGGTCGTTTGTTCTACGAGGACAATGGTGTATTTTTCATTAATCAGAATATCCAGGAACTTCTTTAAGACATAGGACGGAAATCCGGCCATCAGAGGATTAGAACGGCTACACTCGGGGATAGCCTTGCTTTTCCGGGTGGATTGTATGTTGAGAATATTGCATATCTCCGTCATATTGGCTCCTTCGTAAATGTTCCGAGCCGGGTCTTCAACGGCATAGAGTTCGAAAAAAGAACCAACTTCCATCAATACAACTACGCGTTCTCCGTACATAGCCTTGTACTTTTTCGAATACGCAATATAATCGTCGTATAACATTTTATCGTTTTTGTACTACATAATAGTATGTCAAAAAGTCCTTAAGTACTTATATGTTACAGAAAAGATTACTTAAAGGCAATTTTAGATAAAGTATAAATGTATATCAAATAGAAGTATAAGTATGCAGCGTAGACGAAACATTCAGGAATATACAGAGTCTGGTTCAGATATGGATATAGATCAGGATGAAGAGGGATCAGAACAAGAATCAGATAACGGGGATCAGGATCAGGATCAAGAGCATAATGGAGACGGAGAAGACGATCAAGGAGAAGACGGAGACCAAGATCAATCTTCATCTGAGACGATCCCATGCGAGATGTGTGGGCAGAACATCAACTTTGATATATATGCTGATCACATCGATATCTGCATACGACATTCATCCTATCAGGCAGTGGTCCAAAGCGATCGTTTGAGAACGGCTATGGCCAACGGAGGGATGAGAATACGACTCAATCCACAGCGTACGGCAGACGATATAATGGCTCTAAACTTGCTAACGCAATATATGGGTATGACTCTATCACAGGGACGAAATGAGTACGAGTACAACCTGTGGCTACAAGATGCGATGGGAGGGAATGTCAATATCGGTATCAGAGACAAAGAAGCCGTTACAACTCGTGTGGAAGTAGAGGCAGTACCAGCAGACACCATGTGCACAATTTGTCTAGAGCCCCCAAACACTCCACGAAAAACCACATGCGATCATTATTTTTGCGAAGAATGTATTTTCAAATGGCTCAGCGAAAACAGGAAATGTCCAAATTGCACCATCCAACTCGGAGTATGATGTCGTGTATTTTTACACTTCTCTAAAAACGGAAACCATTTAAAGACATAGTCATAACGTGTAAGTGAAAGAGATGTCGTCATCGTTTAACGAAAAAACATGGGCTGCTATTGAAAACTTCTTCGGTCAAGATCAAGGCGAAACTGTTGTCAAATACGTCATCGACTCCTACAATGACTTTGTTCATCGGAAATTGGAACAAATCATCGAGGGGTTCAACCCGATTCACATCTATCATAAGTACATCCCCGAGAAGGATGTATTTGAGTACCAGATGACGATGGAAATCCGGAATCCTCTGCTTACAAAACCCATGATTCACGAAAAGGACGGGAGTACCAAACTCATGACTCCGAATGACGCTCGTCAGCGAAACTTCACTTATTCGGGTACCCTCTTTGTCGACATGGATTTTCATGTAGCCGTGGTTAAAGACGACCAGATTCATCATGAGCGTAAAACAATCAAAAAAATCAATATCGGGAAGATTCCCATCATGCTTCGTTCTAATTACTGCATTTTGAAAGAACACTGGTACCATAACCAGATGCGCCAAGATGAGTGCAATTACGATTATGGCGGCTATTTCATCGTGAACGGTAACGAGAAAGTCGTCGTGAGTCAGGATCGTATCTCCGAGAACAAAACCTACGTGTTCTTGGACAATAAGCTGTCGAGTTATTCTCATATTGCGGAAATTCGTTCTGTTCCTGAACTGACTTTCGGACCGCCTAAACTGACCTCTCTGAAGCTGTCAATGAAACCCAACTTATTTGGCCGCTTTATCCGTGTGTCGATTCATCACATTCGCCACGATGTTCCCCTCTGCATTCTCTTTCGTGCTCTCGGTTTGACCAGTGATAAGGAGATCGTTGAGCACATCGTCTATGACTTGAACTCGCAGACGGGACAACTCTTTGCGAACGAGATGCGAGGAAGTATCGACGAGGGTCATGCCGTCAGCACTCCCAACCAGGCTCTCGAATACCTGAGCCGATACCTGAACATCTCCGGATACCCCAAGGAGATTCTCCAGAGTCGTGAACACCGACTCAACATCATTCGCGATATCTTGAGAGACGAATTCCTACCTCACGTAGGAAACGAGTACCACCAAAAGTCGTTGTACTTGGGCTATATGGTGAATCGGTTGTTCAAGGCGTTCTTCAAGCTGATTCCTCTAGATGATCGCGACTCCTACATCAATAAACGCGTCGATACTCCCGGAGTCTTGATGTCGAATTTGTTCCGCCAGTATTACGGAAAACTCATCCGTGATATGAAGAACCTGGTCTATAAGGAAGTCAATTCTGGACCGTGGAAAGCCAACAACGATTTCCTCAATGTGGTGAATACGAATAACATCTATAAGCTGTTGAAAAGTACTACGATCGAATCGGGACTCAAATACTCTCTCAGTACCGGAAACTGGGGAATTCGCAATAACATCAACAAGACCAAACAGGGTGTGGCCCAAGTCCTGAATCGTCTCACTTATACTGCGACCTTGTCTCATATTCGGCGCATTAATACGCCGATGGAAAAGACGGGTAAACTGGTGCAGCCCCGTAAGCTGCATCCAACCCAATGGGGAATCATCTGTCCGTGCGAAACCCCGGAAGGTGGTTCTGTCGGTCTGGTCAAGAATCTGGCAATGATGTCGCAAGTAACCATTTCATGGAATCCTTTGGTGATTCGCGAATATACCGTTCAGTACGGTGTCATCGTCTATCAAGTCGGGATGCCTCTACGTATGTTTACCGAGGGTACGCATATCATGCTAAACGGGAATCTGATCGGCATCCACAAAGACCCATACACCTTTTACCAGAAAATGAAGTTCCTAAAAACCAACGGGCTCATTAATATTCACACTGGTATCGTATGGGATATCGTCAATCAAATGATCTCTATTTGTACAGATGGAGGCCGTTGCGTGCGTCCTCTCTATATCGTGGAGGACGGTAATCTGCGATTCACAGACGAGATCTATCGTGGACTCGCTGATAAGAAACTGGGCTGGAACGATCTACTGACTCCGTTGGTGTCTCAGCACGCTAAAACGTACAGTCTGACTCAGCCTGTCGTCGAGTTTGTCGACGTTGAGGAGTCAAATACGCTGATGATTGCCATGCGTCATCGTGACTTGTTTAAAGGCGTGAAAGGGAATGCGGCGGCAGTGCGTTACACGCATCTCGAAATCCATCCGTCGCTCATCCTCGGTGTGCTCGGCAGCAGCATTCCTTTCTCGGATCATAACCAGGCTCCTCGCAATTGTTACCAGTGTTCGATGGGAAAGCAAGCCATCGGCATCTACGCCACCAATTATCGCAACCGTCTTGACACCCTGGCCAATGTGTTGAACTACCCCCAGCGCCCTCTCGTCTCGACTAAAGTGTCCAAATTCATTCACAGCGATGATATGCCCAGTGGAGTGAATGTCATCGTGGCTATCGCGACATTTACTGGCTACAACCAGGAAGATTCCATTATCATGAATCAATCGGCCGTGGAACGCGGTCTCTTCAATTCCACCTTCTATCGCTCATACAAGGAAAACTGTGTCAAGAACCACTCCACCGGTGAGGAAGAGGTCTTCTGTCGTCCTCCCATCAACAATACCAAAGGGATGAAGCCGTACAACTACGACAAGCTCGATGAAGACGGCTTCGTCAAGGAGAACACCTATGTGGAAGCTGGTGATGTCCTCATCGGTAAGTGTATGCCTCAGAAAGTCAACGACACATTTGTCTATAAGGACAACAGTGTCATCGTGAAAAACAACGAGATGGGTTATATCGATCGCAACGGTTCCCACGACCGCTACTTCAAGAACGTCAACAGCGATGGCTATGTCTTCTCGAAGGTCCGTGTCCGTAATTACCGTTCTCCGGTCATCGGAGATAAACTGGCGTGCTACACTCCGGATCATGATGTCTTGACTGATCAAGGATGGATTCCGATTGGTGATCTCACCTTGAAACACAAGGTAGCTTCGATGGTCGATGATGCACTCGTCTATCAGACTCCCTCTGAACTCCAGGAATACGATCATGAAGGTCAGGTTTATCTGCTAGAGACGAATCACGTCAATCTGTGTGTGACTCCGACGCATCGGATGCTCGTGAAGACCAAGGATCCCAAAGCCCAATACAAGATCATGAAGGCTGAACAAGTCCATCATAAGACTTTACGCTACAAAAAGAATGTGGATGCTTGGCAGCCGGTCTTCGATGAGGCTATGCCTGAGAATCTGATTGTGAGCGATGGTCAGATCACTCACTTCCGCTTTGACGACTATGTGGATGGGAATGGTAAGGAACAAGACGGCATCGCCCTGGATATCGAGTCGTGGTTGACCCTGTATGGAATTTACATCGCGGAAGGATGTGTCGTCGATTACGGTCTCTATTTCGCTGCGAATAAACAACGTGTCAAAGACGCATTGCGAGCTGTAGCAGATCACACGGGTCAGGTTATCACCGCGCATATGAATAACGGATCGCCAGATAACTATTACTGGGGCTGCACCTCGGCGGCACGCTATCTTGGACGTGGACATCTGTCTATCACCAAACGACTCATGTCCTGGGTGTGGTATCTGAATCGCGATCAATGCCAGAAGCTGATTCATGCGATGTGTCTAGGTGATGGGGGTCTCAACATGAGCGAGCATTCAAAGACCGAGACATGGCGCTATTACACCTCGTCGACCGGACTCGCGGACGATTTACAGCGTCTGTGTCTGCATGCCGGCTATTCTGCTAACAAGATCCTCAAATCCGTTGCCGGGACAGTCAGTGTCGGTGTGGGAGAGAAAGGCAAAGTTATCATCCAAAACAAGGATCAGTACAACCTGTCGATCATCAAGACCCAGAATGAACCGATCGTCAACAAGTACAAAGCCGAGAAACCGCATCAGGACAATTGGATTGATTATGCCGGCAAAGTCTACTGTTGCACCGTGCCTCAGGGCGACGGCTTGGTCTATGTTCGTCGCCGAGGATACCCTGTATGGTCTGGTAATAGTAAGCACGCGCAAAAAGGCACAATAGGAATGCTGTATAAACAGGAAGACATGCCGTTTACTCACGACGGCATCAGCCCGGACATCATTATCAATCCGCATTGCATCCCATCGCGCATGACTGTCGCCCAGCTGATGGAGTGTATTATGGGCAAGGTGTGTACAAATTTGGGAACATTCGGCGATGCCACACCCTTTAACGATGTCACTGTAGAAGACATCGCCCAACAATTGGATGCGTGCGGTTTGGAACGCTACGGCAACGAGGTCATGTACAATCCGCGGACGGGCGAACAAATGCCGACAGCGATCTTCATCGGACCCACGTATTATCAACGTCTCAAGCACATGGTGGCCGACAAGAGTCACAGCCGTAATTCGAATGGTCCTGTTATCTTGCTGACACGCCAACCGGCGGAAGGCCGTGCTCGAGAAGGCGGTCTGCGCATGGGCGAGATGGAAGTCGAGTGCAATTGGGCGCACGGTACCCTGCAATTCCTGAAAGAGAGATTGATGGAGTGTTCGGACAACTACCGTGTCTTTGTCTGCGGCAAGTGCGGGATGATGGCCAACGTCAACCCTGACAAGAACGTCTATATGTGCAAGTCGTGTCAGAACAATACACACTTTGTACAGATCCGCATTCCCTACGCCTGCAAACTGCTCTTTCAGGAAATTCAATGTCTGGGAATCGGCACCAAGTTTGGATGGGCGGGTAGCACTACGATCGCGCCTCAGAAACTCTTAGAACTTCCCAAACCCTAAAAATAAAAAACCATTCATCTACTTATTTTTCGAGACTTATATGGTGTAAAATGTAAAAGCATGTGTATTTCATAAATATGTCCACGATAGACAAACATGAAGGAGGGTGATAACGTACTCTTCAATGGTCGCGCTGGTAAGATATACCGATTGAAACCGTGCATGGTGAGCGGGTTAGTGGTGCAGTGGGATGACGATCAGAGCTTCACCGCTTTTTTCGGAGCGTCTAAATTATCGCTTGTAGTAGCGGAGTAATTTTTCTACGTTTATAGAAAGGGCAGATGAGCCAAATTATATTGGGACTTCTTCTTGTAGTGGTCTTCGGATATATATTATACGTTATAAACACACAAACGAATTATTTTAAAAATAACAAAAGTCGAGAAGGGTTTGAGAATTCAGATGATAAGTTCTATAAGCAAATTATTGACGCATATAATCATGTATTTGATAGAAATCCGACTCAAACGGAGTTGTTTACTCAATTCGAGAGAATCAAAGAAGGAAAATCCATAGAGGATATTACTCTTGAGTTATTTAGCGGCGAAACTCTGCCAGACGCGTCTTCTATGCCAAATGATGTCAGCGGCAGTGCTTCTACGATTGATAATTCTATGGATCTTTTAATTCCATCTTCAAGTGATTCTTTAAATTTAATTGATACGACAACGACTGTTTCCGCTACGCAAGCACCAACGAAAGCTCCGGTGAAAGTAGCAACACAAGCTCCGACTCAAGCTCCAGTGCAATTAGCAACTCAAGCCCCAACTCAAGCCCCGACGCGAGCCCCGACGCAAGGTCCCACTCAAACCCCTTCACCGACTCCAGCAAAAGCTTCTATTCAACCCTCTTCCTCTTCCCAATTATCTCCGACACAAGCTCCTACAAAACCAACTTCAACTCCTACACATACACCTACAAAACCATCTACCTCTACCACTACAACAACATCAAATGGTACAACCGTTGTATTTGATAGGCCTACAATTTATAACTATTATGGCGTTGATAAACCTTCTGAAAATGGGAACAGCAACACCACATCCTCAAATAGTAAAACGGGTACAGTTATATTACCCGGACAAGTATCATCTGCATTAGATGTAAGTTCTAGTTCTAATGCGATTTCAAAACAAGCAAATGCTAATTCAACCGGATACATGATTGCTGATCCAGTCGGAAATCCAACATCTATTAAAGTGCTAAATAAAGACGAGGCTGCTAAACAACTCGATTTGAAGGATAAAGATTTTCAAGGGGCTTATAACCAAAATCGCAATATGAACGAATTACAATACGGCTGTCAACGAAATACAAAATATTCTAATGCAACTGATGACATGAAATTGTTCCCTGAATATGAATGGTCAGTGCCTCAGCAGATCCCGCCCGTCTGTTTACATTCAGAAAACAACTACAAATCACCAGTTGAACAAACATCTCTGCTAGGTACTTTATTGCAGGATGCAAATAAAACAAATGTGGGATCTATCATGCCACTATATCCTTCTCCTGGTCCTTATTAGATCAGTGATCAGTATAGTCTGATTCAGATAGTTGCCCGTAATAGACTAGTGCCTTAAAGGAGGCGGCATGTTCGGCCGCTTTCTTGGTTTCTCCCGAACCGATGCCAAGCACCACATCTTTCTCATTTTTAACAGAGATCATGAACCCGTTATTACGCTTTCCATTAATTTCTATGAACCGAGGCATCATTTGATATGTATGCTGACAGAACTTGATTAGAATGTCTTTGTAGTTTTGGTTGGTTTTAACCAATTCAGTGAAATCCACTTCTGTTTCGAGAACACCGCGGATCCATTTTTCTACAATCTGCATACCTAATCCACTCATCGAATCCAATGCGTTGGACTTGGACTTTATTCGTTTTTCGTTGAAATCGAGGTAGACTGCTGCAAGAAAACACTCGAAGGTGTCCTCCATAATATGACGATTGAAACGCCCTTCGTTCAACTCAATTTGTTGCGATATCAAGATGTATGGATATAGTTCTACCGACTTACATAGGGAAGCGAGCATGTGACCATTGACCAGTTTCGTTCTCATTTTGGTTAAGAATCCTTCGTTTTCTCCGGGATATCTCTCGAAGAGGTATCTAGCCACGACAAAATTAAGAATGGAATCCCCTAGAAATTCTAGGCGCTCGTTGGGCTCTTCTTGTAGAGGCAGACAGCCGGCAGGGCAGTTTTCGTTTCCATTTACTAGATTTTCGTTCTTGCGTGTACAATATGATCGATGAACACACGCTTTTCGGTAAATATCGATATTTTGAATTTTGAACTTGACCCCATATCGACTCAATATTCCTTCTACATCGGCGACTTGGATGAGCCGGTTTTTCGGGTTATAGGGGAGATCAGCTTCCATTTATCTTCTATATATACGCGTAGTTTCCTTAAGTGTTTTTAGATTTGCTTTTTGATCTCTCCTTTTTTTCCTTGATGCGGAAAAAGCTTTCAAATAAATGTAGTGCATCATCTGGGTGAATACGTCGTAAAGGATGCATTTGCAACATTTCTTTAATAAAGAATTTTATGTATGGGAAGCTTTCTCCGTTTTTAATCCGATACTCGTAATACAATTTAGCAAGGGCATATCCTGTGCCATATATATCAATATTAACAAACCTTGAAAAGTATTGTTCAAGTTCTGGTATAGTCATGTGTTGTGTTTCGTGAATCAGTTCGTAACCAAACCCTTCCAAGTCCTCTTTGTAAAACACATTCAAATAGCTGAGTATTTTGTGATCTCTGTCGAACATTTTTATTAAATGATGAACCAGATCACGAGCATCTGGAATGATTTGCTTATTTCGACTGTCTACTAGGAATCCGAATGCATACATTTCTGGTGGATAATAATGATATGGAGAGGCAGTAAACAGGTATGATCTTTCATAAACATTCCAGACATCATGTAAAAGACACGAAAGTCCAAAATCAATGATTCTGGCCCTTTCTCCATCAAATACAATGTTTCGCGTAGTCATATCTAAATGCGCCCTTCCTGCCTCCTGGAGTTTAGCTAATCCATAAAACAAGGAGTGACATTTACGAAAGAATGTTTCATATGATGTAGTTATATCGAGTTTATCGAGAGAAACTCCTCCATATTTCATAATTACTTGCTTGAATACATCCTTGTTTTTTGGAAAAGAACATTTATCTGCTTCATCGGATGGTTTGAACGATTCTAACGTCACGTCACATAGGTCTTTTGTGATAATAGGGATGGTAAAGATATGCTCTGGATCAATCTTTTGTATCATTATTAATTCTTGCATTTCTTGCGTTGCTGCCGAATCTTTAAGAAATACTTTTGAAACTGTGTCGCTTATTTGAACAGGAGTATCTGTATCACATGGTATACTAGGCTTGAACACACAACCATAGGTTCCTAATCCAATGACCTTTCCTCCTTTCGTACGATTCATGTCTATTATTATACGAGGATAGTTTTTTCATTTCTCCTCAATATATCAAGACATATGGCATCGAAATCAAAGTCGAAAACTAAAAAAAAGTCTGATGAAAGTGCGCTCCATCTAGCAATCGAAGAATTTGATCAACCTGTTCGCGCCAGTCCTGGTGTGATCCCTGATTTATGGTATAGTCCTGATCGTATTGGCTATGTGAAATGGGTTGATACCGTATTTAAAACAGTACACGAAGAAGCTCACGACGGTTTTTTTCCACATCAACGGTTTGTTCGAGATTATTTACAGTATAAAAGTCCTTATCGCGGACTTCTCATTTATCATGGTCTAGGTGCGGGTAAAACAGCTGCAGCAATTGCCGCGGCAGAAGTATTGCTGAACGAAAAAAAGGTAGACGTATTCTTGCCTAAATCTCTTATATCGAATTTTATGAAACAGATACAGATGTACGGAAATCAACAATATAAATTAAATCAACACTGGGTAGCCGTACCTTTAAAGGATATCGCACATCTTCACAATGTACCTAAAGCTTCTGTTCGTAAACATAAACGACTATGGGTTCCATTAAAAGACTCGACGAATCAACCAAATTTTGATACATTAACTGAAGATGAAAAGGAGGAGATCATGAAACAAATTAATGAAACAATCGAATTATCCTATACCTTTTGGAATTACCGCGGAGGGTTCACCTTGGCAAAAATAAATGAGATGACTCAAGATGGTAAGATCAATCCATTTGATAGAAAGGTCATCATTGTCGATGAAGCGCACAACTTCATTTCTCAAGTAGCGAATGGAAAGCGCATTGCCTACAAGCTGTATGATTTATTGATGAATGCACAAGACGCAAAAATACTTTTACTATCGGGAACTCCCATGATCAATTTCGTACACGAGATATCCTATATGGTAAATCTAGTACGAGGCTATGAAACAGTACATGAAATAAAATATGCATCTGCGCTTTCTTCTGATGAGATTGAAAAACTATTGAAACAGCATCCTCGAATTCATCGCGTCATGGTTAACCCCAAACATAAACGGGTATTCATCGAACTCAATCCCGGTATGTTCCGGAATTCCGGTAGTCATCTTCGATTTGATGTGTACATGAAAGACCACGATATTATGCGGGATATTCGCGATGGATTGCTACATAAAGGCGTTACACTAGACAGCGATCATATTGAACATCGATACTCGGCGTTACCTACCAAAGACGAAACGTTTAGCGATCTATTTATCGAAGATGACCATATCAAAAACAAGACGATGTTTGTCAGGCGAATTCTTGGAACTATCTCTTTCTTTAATTCTATCAATCAGAGCCTCCTTCCAAGAGTCAATGAAGGAAAATCATCGGAAATTCAAGTAGTAAAAGTGCCTTTGTCGAATTATCAATTGATTCATTATCTGGAAAAACGTGTTATCGAAAGGCGACTTGAAGAGAATATAGCTAAACGAAAAAGGATCAATAGTCAGACACAGTCATCTTCGAATGTATACAAAGCCTATTCGAGAGCTGTGCTGAATTTTGCCTTTCCTGAAAACTTCCCTCGACCTTATCCGAGCTCGATCAAGATGCTCCGAAAATCACTGCACAAAGAAATTGACGAGTTAGATGCGATTGAATTAGATGTAGATAATGAAGATGACGTACCAAAAACAGAGGACGATGATAACGAAACATTCATGAGACAAGCCATGAAGCATGCTATGGATGGATTGGAGAACGGAAAAGAAAATTTCTTGAAAACGAACTTAAAAATGTACTCCCCCAAATTCTATCAAATCCTTAAAAAGATTAAAGCCTGTCCAGGAACGGCGTTGTTCTACTCACAGTTTCGCGAAGTGGAAGGTCTGGGGGTATTTCAAAAGGTTCTTCATGCAAACGGTTATGCCCCTTTCCAGTTACAAAAAGGTGCTGAATGGGAACTTATTATTGCACCCGAGGATCAGGGTAAACCGCTGTATGCTTCATTCGGAAGTGATAAAGCCACTAACGAACTCATCTTGGCTATTTTCAATTCTGAAACAAGCAATATTCCATCTAAAATCAAAGAACAATTGTCTCAAATAGGGCCCAATAATTTATATGGACAGCAGATGAAGGTGCTGATGATTACTCAATCTGGATCAGAAGGTATAAATTTGAAGAACGTCAGAGAGGTGCATATCGTAGAACCCTACTGGAATCAAGTACGTATCGATCAAGTTATGGGGCGTGCAATACGAACCAATTCACATACAGCATTACCAGTAAAAGACCGGAATGTAGATGTGTTCATGTATGTATCTGTGTTTACACCTGAGCAACTTCGAGATAATTACACACTTCAGAAAAAAGACGAGTCGATGACAACAGATCAGAGTATATATAACATTGCCACCAGGAAGGCTAAAATTATAAGAGAAATACTTGATCTGATGAAACAAGGCGCTGTTGATTGTCGTCTTCATAATACGCAACATCCACATGTGAAATGCTTTTCTTATCCGGTCAACATAGATGAAGGGATGTTTGGACGTGAGATAAATGTGGAACTGGAGCCTCTTGATGTTGATTATCAGAAGCGTCTTCAACAAGTTGAACTCCAGTTGAGTAAAGTCGTTATCAAAGGGAAGCCCTTTGTTTATATTAAGAGAACGAATGAATTATATAATTATGAAGCATATTCTAATCATGGAACGATGGAATTCGAAGGATATTTAGAACAATTACCAAACGGGTTTTATCGATTAAGAACTATCAAAAGCATCCGTTAATTACACTGACGGGTTTTGAGCGACAGTCCCGCAAACCTGTTTATTAGTTTGATCAGGATAACAAACTGTAATCACACCATTATTAGCACTCATTGTTGTATTTCCTAACACGATGTTATTTGTTGTTAGCTTATTGGTATAGAACAAATTACTCATAGATGACATCGTGTTTTGAGAACTTGTTATATCCTGTTTCATATTGTTAATTGAAGCCTGTTGTAATAACAAATTACTGTTGATCGAATTACTAAATGTTGGATTAAATACTTGATTAGATAACGTATAAAAATCGGTAGCGTTTAGTTTTGTCTGGTACAAACCTGATATATTATTGCTCATACTTTGGATATTGCTGCTGATTGTCATAAAATTTGAATTGAATGTAGTTGCTACGTTAGCGTATTTGATATCTAGGTTACTAATACCATATAGCATGTTGGCATAATTGGTTTTGCTTGTATTAGCTAAATTCGCTGTACCACTATTTAAAGAATTGAGATTTGCATTGAGAGAATTGATAGCATTAACATTAGATGAACTCATATTGTTGTTCACGATCCATTGGTTTTTAAATGTTTTTGAGGTAGAGTCATATAATACGTTGTCGTTGTGATCTAATTGTAGTATTGCTAGTTCTGCATTATGTAACATATAAAATACAACACCGACGATGTATATTGTTATCAGCCCAATAAATCCTGCCATGACAGGCCGAATATATGGAGGGTCAGGGTAGAACGTATATATACATAGAGCCACTATAATTAAAATAACTGATATGATATACTCTGACATAGGTGTTCCTTTAACATGCAGCGACATATTTTTTTCGTTTATCGACTGGTGTAAATCTCTCTATAGGTTGTAGAATATGCTACTGAATGCGTGCGACCTGTTGGGAGAGCCACTCATTTTTGCTGCAGTAAAAAATCGCAATGTTTATCTGACTAGGTTATTATTGGTGAAAGGCGCGACACCCAATACGATATACAGAGGTGATACGCCTCTAACACTTGCGATCAAGCATTGTTATACGGATATCGCCGAGTGTATTATCAAATTTTCGGATGTTAACGTTCACCAAACAGACATATGTAAAAACACCCCATTATGCATTGCAGCCTCTTGTGGAAATGAAGATATCATAGAGCCGTTACTTCGAAAAGGAGCTTGTCCTCATGATCGAAATAACCAAGGAGAACCCGTCTTCTTTACCTTGGCAAGACGAGATTTAAACTCTGGAGTAGTTGCTATTTTGCAAGCTGGAGCGGATATTACAACAACAGACTCTTTTGGCAGAACTCTACTCTATTATTTACTTCAACACAGATGCGAAGATTCATTTTTACTATGGATCAGATATGATATTCCTTTTACAGCCCCCAAGGGATATCCGAGTCTTCTAGAAATAGCGACAGAGGGATCTATGTACTTTGCAGCAAAGTCCATTCTTCTTATGGATAGAAGCCTCTATCATTGTCGTTCTTTGAGAGCATTGTCCGGAGAAAGACTCATTCACGTCGCATTCAGAAACAACCACACTCTGTTAGCGTATTATTATCTCCATTGGGAAGCCGGTATATGTATCCAAAAAGCATGGAAACAGTATAAACATCGAAAAAAACAAGTAACAAATCCTGAAGTTACCAAGACTTAAGAAGTCATACAATGCAGTGAAAATACAAATGATACCACATAAACATATCCGAGCTTTACACAAGTCATATATTAAAGTATCAAAATCAAAATTACTTGGTATTATGTCTATGTATAATCAATGTAGATCGATCTTTTCTATGTCATTGTATCCAGATATAGATACATGGTTATCGAATATAGATGAAATAACAACTATGTCAAATGATCTTATCAATATAAGGCATTTCGGAAATCCACATTTTTTACAAGTTCCAATGCATCGATATAGAGCAGTTTGTATTTGTTTTCATTTGTATAGCATCATGTTTCCTGAACACAATATTCACTATTTCTTAGTCTGTTTATTGTGGATATACCGTCTACACATTGATGCTTCCTATAGATTTCGAGTCATACGTGCGCTGTTTAATATGCATACTAATGCTACACTGAAGAGATAAGTTAATGACATATCCATTTGTTGATAATGCAAATTTAGCTGGTTCAAAACGGTTCGATTTTAGTTTGCCACTCGATATCTCTGCGTTGAATTTATTGAGCTGATCCGTTTGCGAGGCATCAACGATGAACACGCCGGATGCAGTATTAAATGAACCGGGACATTGTATATCGAACGTGCTGTAATATCCATCGGACGATTTCGTACCGGCTTTTGTGATGACGTGTCCTGATGTTCGATTAATGAATTGGTTCAATAAAACAGTTGAAGCAAATGTTTGGGTAGGATCAACCACATAAATGGCGAAGTTTTTGAAGAGGATCGTATCTCCGACGTTGAACTCATTCAAACCAAAGCTGGCGTTGAGTTTAATTTGCAAGCTGGATAAATCGTTGTTATCGACATAGATTTGATTCACAGTATATCCGTCTTTACTGGCGTTTAAGAGATCACCAGTGGGCTTGACCATGGAAAAGGTGAGCATTGGCATAGAGGATAATGGTGTCGGATAGAATAGTTTCTTTTCTTTTTGAGCAGGACGAAGCACCATATATCCGCGGTTGGTACTTGTATAATAGACCTGATCAACAATTAACTGGCAGAACGCTCGTCGTATCGAATCATCAGTTCCATCATAGACATCGTTAAACTCATCAATTTGCAAGAGAATATACGGATAATCAAAGTTAAAGTTCACATTTCGCTTAATGTTATCAGTACCTGCACCACTCGATTGAATCGAAGTGGTTGTTGTGGTAGACGTGGTAGAGCTGATATCCATTGGCAGAATCACCTTGGTCACTTCAATGGATACAATATTTTTGAATCGATCCTGTATATTGGCATCTGTATCCGCAGCATATACGATTTCCTCGTAGCCGACTATATCTGTCGGTTTTGTCCCCGTTGGATAATTATCCGGATTTGACAGGTTTGGATTGGTTTCATACGGAGGATAATAATTGCCTTTCGAATCGAACCAACCAGTTAAATTCTGTACAGGATTTGTTTTTGATCCAGTGTAGGGAACAGTGGGGTTATTCCGATAAATTGGCACCTTTTGAATTGAATTCGTGGTATGTGTAAATTTGACTTTGAAATTGTATCGGCTCGGTTGAGCAATCCAGTCTCGATCCATGCTATTAATCAGCAGGTATTTATCAACAATGATCGTATCAGGTACGTTCGTGAGTAAACTCGTGGGTAATCGCAGCGGAATATCAACTCCTTCTGCTAGTGATCTCACCTGACCAATTGATCCAGGCTCTATTTTTGAAAGAGAGTAAGCATCTTTGTTCATCTCTGATTTGGTTTCCATCATAGTAAATATATCTTTGGGATGTGTTTCAAGTTTTTTCTCGAGAATAGAAGCCGTAGAGAGATCTCTCAATAACTGATTAGAAATAGCGGTTTTGCTTTCTTGCACTGCAATTGGTTGTTGAATCTGATTGTGAGATCCAAAGTGTGGTTGGACTTGTGGATTCGAAGCAAGAGGCGGGGGAGTCGGGGTTTGGCGCAGCATTGTCATCTTTTCCAGTTCTTTTTCAAAAGTATGTCCGTCAATGGGCTTATCTTCAATGACTTTGAGGTTCATCGGTCCTACTTCTTTTTGTTCAGTGCGTTGTAATTTAATGTTTTCAAAAGTTTCCACCATCTGTTCAGACTTGGTTTGCATTTCTGGGACGATCTGGCTAGAATTCATAGGTCGATCTCCATACAGCATCGTATCGCGACTCATAGAATTGGTATTGACACTCGTCGTCAGCGAATTCGTAGGTGCAAATCCCGGATTTAATTGAGGATACAGTGTGGTTCGCAATCTACGAAGCGTAAGATTGTTCACCTCTTTCAATGATCCCGTAACAGGTTTAGAACCAATGTCTTCCATTATCTCGAGGAGTTTCTTTTTGAACTCGATTGGTGGCAGATTTTTATCGAGTATGAATTGATTAAAAATCGACTCAAGATGTTTGAAGTTGTCTTTCGATAAATACATCTCCATTTTCGCTTGGCAACGTTATGAATATAGGATAGCTACTGCTTTA
>Ga0114959_10000082_pt1 | contig 84052 bp, 59 predicted proteins | sample C_130625_EF_Meta_FD_87317 | JGI IMG/M metagenome (GOLD analysis project Ga0114959, IMG submission 87317) | Freshwater microbial communities from Lake Croche, Canada to study carbon cycling - C_130625_EF_MetaG | ecosystem: Environmental > Aquatic > Freshwater > Lake | place: Lake Croche, Canada...
CCGAGAGAATCTCAGTTTCAACGAAGCAAAAATGGTCGTTGAGTCTGATGACAAAGATGGGAAAAGTTTATACATGTCCGGGATTTGCATCCAGGGCGGTATAAAAAACGCTAACCAGCGTGTTTACCCTGTAAATGAGATTGGCAAGGCTGTCAAAACCCTTAACGATCAGATTCAAAACGGCTATTCAGTTCTCGGAGAAGTAGATCATCCAGATGATCTAAAAATTAACCTGGATCGTGTGTCCCACATGATAACAAATATGTGGATGGACGGTCCTAATGGTTACGGCAAATTGAAAGTTTTGCCAACCCCTATGGGACATTTGATCAAGACAATGCTGGAAAGCGGAGTCAAGTTGGGTGTTTCAAGTCGCGGATCCGGAAACGTCAGAGATGACGGATCCGGTGAAGTATCGGATTTTGAGATTATCACAGTAGATATGGTAGCTCAACCTAGTGCTCCAGGAGCATATCCCACACCAATTTATGAACACCTTATGAATAATAAGGGAGGATTAAGTGCCTTGCGCATAGCGCAAGAGGTCAAGGGTGATCCTAAAGCACAGAAATATCTCAAAGAGAGCTTATTATCAATAATAAGCCGACTCCAATAACAAGGAGAATCATATGTTGGATGCGTTAAAACAATTATTTGAAAACAATGTGATTTCTGAAGAGATCCAGGAGTCTATACAGGCAGCCTGGGAAGCGAAACTCACAGAGAATCGTGACCAAGTTGCAAAGCAATTACGTGAAGAATTTGCACAAAAATACGAACACGATAAAGGCACTATGATTGAAGCAGTGGATCGCATGATCTCTGAACAGTTAAGTGCTGAAATCGTTGAGTTTGCAGATGATCGTGCTCAACTAGCTGAAATGAAAGTCAAGCTAGCTAAAGAAAAGAAGAAGACAGCTGAAGTAATGAAGGAATTTGTTACACGCCAGTTGGCCGCTGAAGTTCGTGAGTTACATGAAGATCAAATGACAATGGTTAGTAAGTTTGGAAAATTAGAACAGTTTGTAGTAGAGGCCCTAGCTCAAGAAATTACAGAGTTTATGCAAGACAAGAAAGATCTAGCTGAAACTAAGGTTCGCTTAGTTCGTGAAGGTCGTACAGAAATCAAGAAGGTAAAACAACAATTTGTTGAACGTGCTGCCAAGATGGTCGATCAAGTAGTAACTCAGAACCTAAGTTCTGAATTGCACAGCTTGAAAGAAGACATCGAAGCCGCTCGTCGTGCAGATTTTGGCCGCAAGTTATTCGAAGCTTTTGCTAGTGAATATCAGGCAAGCTACCTAAATGAAAAATCGGAAACAGCAAAATTACTCAAAGTCATAGACTTGAAAGATCATGCAATGCAAGAAGCCGCCCAAGCGGTAGTACAAGCAGAGCAGTTATTAGAAAGTAAACAAGCTGAAATCCGTGCGTTAGAGGAATCTAAGGCAAGAAAAGAAATCATGAGTGAGTTACTGAGTCCACTTAACAGTGAACAAAAGGAAATCATGAAAGAGTTGATGGAGTCTGTAAAGACAACTAAACTAAACGAAAGTTTTGAAAAGTACTTGCCGTCAGTATTGAATGGTAAGGCTCCGCAGAAGAAACAGGCACTAGTAGAGGCTAAAGAAATAACCGGAAATAAAGTAATTTCCAACAATCCCCGTAGAAGCGAAGACGATAGCAACATTGTTGATATTCGTAAACTCGCTGGACTAAAATTTTAAGGAGAAATTTAAATGTCAGAACTACTTACAGGACGTTGGGCAGAAACTAAGGAAGCCCTATTAGAAGGCTTACAAGGCACAAAAAAATCAGTAATGGGCGTAACTCTAGAAAATACTCGTAAGTATTTGATGGAATCTCCAACTGCTGGTGCCACTTCTGCCGGTAACGTTGCAACTTTAAATCGCGTGATCCTTCCAGTGATCCGTCGCGTTATGCCAACAGTCATTGCTAATGAACTAGTTGGTGTACAACCAATGACTGGACCAGTCGGACAGATTCACACACTACGTGTACGCTACAGCGATACATCAAGTGGTGCTAACGTTCTAGCTGGTGAAGAGGCATTGAGCCCATTCAAGATTGCCGCTGCCTACTCTGGTAATGCTCTAGATTCGACTGCTAAAGCCGCATCAACAGCAACACTAGAAGGTGTAGCAGGTAACAGAATGAGCATCCAAATCTTGAAACAAACTGTTGAAGCGAAGACACGTAAATTGTCAGCTCGCTGGACATTTGAATCAGCTCAGGATGCACAAGCTCAGCAAGGTATCGATGTTGAAGCAGAAGTAATGGCTGCTTTGGCACAAGAAATCACAGCTGAAATCGACCAAGAGATCATTGCATCATTGATCAGCTTGGCAGGTACTGCAACACAGACTTATGACCAGTCAGCAGTTTCAGGTACAGCTACATTCGTTGGTGACGAGCATGCCGCATTGGCAGTTCAGATCAATCGTGTTGCTAACTTGATCGCTCAACGTACACGTCGTGGTGCTGGTAACTACGCTGTTGTTAGCCCATTTGCATTGACAATTTTGCAATCAGCTACAACTTCAGCTTTTGCTCGTACAACAGAAGGCACATTCGAAGCACCTACAAACACCAAGTTTGTTGGTACATTGAACAATGCAATGAAAGTGTATGTAAACAGCTACGCTCAAGACTCAGCTTCTATCCTAATCGGATACAAAGGCGCATCAGAGTCTGATGCTCCAGCTTTCTACTGCCCATACATTCCATTGATGAGCAGTGGTGTTGTTCTTGATCCGTCAACATTTGAACCAGTCGTATCATTCATGACACGTTATGGTTATGTTGAATTGTCAAACACAGCAAGTAGCTTGGGTAACGCCGCTGACTATCTAGGTCTAGTTGGTATTACTTCTGCTAACGTGAAGTTCAGCTAATTCAAACCTAAACAGTTTGTTAGTAATAAAACAAAAGGACTCTTCGGAGTCCTTTTTGTTTGGGTAAATATAAGATGCCTACTACAACATATTTTCAAACTCCTACACTATTGAATAGTGTGACATCTTTTAACAGCATAATCAATCAGTACTCTATACCTTGGAACTATAATCCAACAGCATTAACAGAAAACACCTATGCAGTAACAGCCCGCCCTTTGTATACTATGAGCGGATTTTGGCAGGAAAAATTTCAAAGTTCAACAGATCAATTATGGTGTACAGGTTATAAATTTCCAGATCTCGGACGTACAGTTTTAGGCATAGAATTAGAACTTGATATCAAACGTGCCGCACGTATAGAAGATTTAGTAGTACAGTTAACACTAAACGGCAGTCTTGTTGGTAACAACTTAGCTAGTACAATAAACCCTGTGCAAGCAGACATGTACACAGCAGAACGTGCTAATTATCCAACACCAGTGCCTGATTATAGTATCTACGGCGGTAGTGCTAACATGTGGGGAACTGCCCTAACTAGTGCCAACATTGCAAATTCAACATTTGGTGTTGTTGTTAGCTTTCAAAGCAATGTTATATACCCACACAAAGACTTGGCTTACCTACATAAAGCAAGGCTAAGAGTCACCTACGCATAAATACATTGTCACGCTTACATAGGGTAAGTTTATGCGGATAACCCAACCGCGTATGACATAAAACGTCAATTTTAAGGAGAAACAAAATGGGACGTCCATTAAATAAAAAATACTTTGGTAAGAGAAATCCAGGTGCCACAGGTACTTTTGGTAATACAAACTTACTACCAACAGACTATGACCTAGGTGGTTCACGTGTTACAGGCGGTACAGTTGGTACAGCAGGTTCATTTGCATCAACAACACTTGGCAGTCCAGTTATTGCCGCAAGCGGTGCAATTACATTCAGTACAACTACTACAGCACTTCCAGCAGGCACACCAATTGTTGTAACAGGTACTAACAGCGGTGCTGGTTCTATTACCAACGCAACATATTATGTTGCCGCATCACCAGCTCCAACAGCTACTGGTGTTACACTAGTTACTACTTCAGGCGGTTCAACTGTAGCAACAACTACAGCAGGTACTCCAACAGGACTATCATTTACATACACTCAGTTTGCATCATATACATTCCCGGCTCCAGTTCTACAAACTGAAGGTGCTACTACAGCAGTAGGCGCTCCAATATACAGTATTGTTAGTGCAACTGTAGCCGCTGGTGGTTCAGGATATGCTAACACAGCAACAGCATTCACAGTCGGTAATGCTACATTAACTATTACTCCAAGTGGTGGTGCAGTTACTGGTACAGTAACAGTTACAACAGCTGGTACATTTACTGCTCCTTTGGCAGCAGGTCCACAAGCATTAGTTGGTGGTACAGGTACAAGCGGTACAGTCACAATCACTTATGGTCTAGTATCAGGCGGTACAATGTCTAACCAAGGTAACGGTTACTTAGCTAATACAGTTGGTACAACTTATGTTAAAGCTACAACAGCTACAGCCAGTGTAAGCTCAGTAACTTCAACAATTAGCAGTGGAGTGTTAACAGTTACAGCAGTAACCGGTACGATCGCCAACGGTATGATTTTGACAGGCGGTTCAGTAACTGCTGGTGCTTTTATCCAGTATCAATTAACATCAACTGCATCTGCCGTAGTTAGCCCAACATTTAGTAGCGGTGGACAAGTTGGTACAAACACAATTACACTAAGTGCTGGTACTAGTGTTGCAGTTGGACAAATTGTTACTGGTACTGGTCTAAGCGCAGGTACAACAGTTACAGCAATCAGTGGTGCTACCGCAACATTGAGTAACTATTTTACACAGCAAGCCGCTGGTACATACAACTTCTATGCATACGGTGGAAACGGTACATATCAATTAGGTCTAAACAACGCAAGCGGATTCCCAACAACAACTACAGCTATTACAGGTACTCCAACAGCAGGTAGCGTTGACCTAGTAACAGTTACATCAACAGCCGATATGTCAGCTGGTATGAGATTTACTCCGGCACGTACATTTGGTAACTTAACAGGTGGTACAACTTATTTTGTACTAGCAGTATTAAGTTCAACAACATTTACAGTTTGTGGTACAGTTGGTGCTACAAGTGCAACTGCACAATCAACTACAGCCGCTCCAACTATTGCTGGTACAGTAACAGTAGCCGCTAACGGTGCATTAAGTGGTTTCACTTCAGTAACAACAGCATTGGCAGCAGGTACTCCAGTTGTTATTACTGGTGACTCATCGGGCTTTATCACTAACGGTACATACTATGTTGCCGCAAGTCCAGCCGCAACAACAACCAGTATGACTTTGGTAACAACACCAAACGGTACTACAACAGCTACTACATCAGCTGGTAACGCTAACGGTACATTCACATACTACCCAGCCGCACCATTCGGTCAGTACAACGTTATTACAGTTGGTGGTACAGGTACAAGTAGTCCAGCCGCAACATTACAGTTACAAGCACAAGTAACAAGCGGTTATGTTGGTATGTATCCAGCAATTCAAGCAATTGCCATCACAGTGGGCGAAGTTGCTCGTAGCGAAAGTGATATTGTCAAGCAAGAAAATTCACAACGTTTCCGTGTTGAGAACCAAGACGGTGTTGCATATTGCAAACTGATCACAAGTTATCCTACAGGTCCAGGTCAAATGGCTATTCAAGCCACAGATTCAACTGGTAACTTGTATTGGGCATCTCGTATCACTAACCGCCAGTGTGTGGTAACACGTCAGGGTACAACTGGCGAGTTTGCTACAGGCAAGCGTGTTAACTGGGTACTTGGTACAGCCGTACTTAACACATCAGTTAAGTTAGACAACGCTTAATAACTAAGGGGCTCTTCGGAGCCCCAACAGGATTCTTATGTCAAGAGTAGTTAAAGTAAGCAGTGGCGATTATCGTGTACAACTGACTTCCGGCGGCAATATCTATTATGATGTTAGTGGCGGTGGACAGGTAATTATCAACGGAAATCTCGATGTTAAAGGCACAACAACTACGATTGAAAGTACAGTTGTGAATTTGGCTTTGAATTTGTTTGGACTCAACGGCGGCATCAGTCCGACAGCAAATGGTATTCCGTCCGCAACGTATTACCAATCTGGTATCAGTATCGCACGAGGCGCACTAAACACAGCTGAATTCCTATTTGACGACAGCGTTAATCATTACGATCCCACAACAACTCTTACATGCTCAAGCGGTACTGGTAGCGGCTCTGTAGTCACATTGACCTTTACAGCACAGTCCAGCATTCCATTTGCCGCAGGCACCAGCATTGTGGTTGAAGGATTTACTCCAACAGGTTACAACGGAACATACACGGTGTTGGCAAGTCCGGCACCGTCGGTAACCACGGTGAGTTTTAGTAACACTACACAAACCAGTATTTCAACATATGGTACTATAACAGCCAATGTCAAAGGCACATTCATTGCAAGGACTGCAAACCTAACAGGTGCAACACCAACACAAGCCAGTTTGAATGGAATTCAATTACGCACACTGACTAGCGATGGATTAAACAATTTGGTTATAGACATGCAACGTGGCACACCTACCTTGCGCCTAGCCAATAGTGTTGCCAGCTCAGGTAGTGTTCCATATTACCAACGTGTATTAAACAAAGACGACATTCCCAATGTGGAATGGGTACAGACGTACATTGCATCTAACTATGTGTTGGGTTCAACAACGCCAGGAACTGCAACAGTTCAGACAATCCAACAACCGGTTGGTATAGCAATTGGATCTGCAAACTCCGCAGTTCAAGCAACCAGTACTGGTTTGCTATTCCAAGTTGGCGGTGTAACTGTTACTACGATTACCAGCGCAGGTGTGCAGTTAGGCAACCTGTTGGTAGGTGCAAGCGCCAGTCCAAACGAAATCAACAATAGCACTGCAAACAATCTAGTGCTGAGTTCAAATGCCAACAACATTGAAGTAACCAGCGTATTAAATTTAGATAATCAGATAGCCACGGTAACTGCTACTGCGGCTTCTGCAAACGGAACAACTGCAACAATAACATTTACAGCACAAAATGTAAAACCATTTGGTGTGGGTTCAAGCATTACAGTTGCTGGATTTTCAGCACAAACTGGTTTTAACGGAACATTTACAGTGACTGGATGCACACTTACCACAGTCAGTTATGCATTAGCTCAAACGCTAACTGGCACAGTGTTTGGCACAGTGACTCAAAGTATAGCATACGTGGCAAACAAAACTAAACTTTATTCCTCAGCCACTGTTGGTCCTGGAAAGACTGGAATATATTTTGCCAACACCAACGGATCACAGATCCCAGACGAATTAATAAGTAGAAACAGAGCAGTGTTGCTAAGTATTTTACTATAAGGACAAAAAAATGGCATTAACATCAAGCATAATTGGCACCAGCAACACCACAGTATATACCAGCACCGTAAGCGGAAGCCAAACAGGCAATGCTATAACTTGCATGATGATTTGCAATTACGGTTCAGCATCGGCCAACATTACAATTTATGCTGTACCCAACAGTGGTGGCAGCGTGGGAACGGCAGCTAATACAAACATGATTATTAGTGCATTAACTATCCCCATCGGAGAAACTGTAAGTTTAGATCAAGAAAAATTAGTACTCAGTTCTAATGATACAATCGTAGCGGTAAGCACCGTAGCTACCACACTAGCAATTACCATAAGCACACTACCAGTATAATGAGATTTATTAAACGACAATCACTTGACCGTAGAACTGCCAACAATGCAACATTGTATTCGGATGCTGGGCGCAACAACGTCTATGTAAGCCCGTTTGGAGCTGGAAGTTTGGTAGTTCCAGTGGGCACAGTCACTCAGCGTGATGCCGCTATTGCAACTCCTACCACAGGCATGATGCGATACACATCCGATGCCAGTACAGGCGGTGAGCTACAGGTTTATCAAGGCGGTGCATCTGGCTCTGGCGGTCGCTGGCGCAATGTTAGATTCAAAGAACAAGGTGGCATACTGCAACAAAATTTAGGTGCAGGAGATGGTAATACCACATTGTTTGGACCGTTGAACAGCACATACTACAATCCTTTAAACAACAATGCCAGCAATGTAACCGTTGGTGGCCAAAACATTTTAGTAATTATAGAAAACGTTATCCAAGTTAACAGTATCAATTACACAATTAGTGCGCTCAATCCAAGTGTTACTGGTGCAACTTACACACCTACTACCAGTACAGTTACAGCAATTGGTGCAACAACAATGTATTTTAATACTGCATTGGTAGCTACAGGTATAAGCGGATCATCCGGAACAGTCACAATGACATTCACAGCACAACCAGCCAATCCGTTTGCAGTGGGATCAACCATTGTGGTTACGGGATTCGTACCGTTGGCTTATAACGGATCGTTCACAGTCACAGCATGTACCACCACCCAAGTACAGTGGTCAAATGCCACCACAGCAGTTATGACCATTGCTGGTCAAGGTGCCAGCAGTCAGGCGGTATACCCATCTATCAGTCTTATTGGTGCAACGGTGACTGGCAGTGCCAGTTTCCAAGCAAGTACACTAGTTACAGCGTATGCAGTAGATCCAATAACCGATGCATTGGTCAGTATTACCTTCACAGGCAAACCAACACAAACAAGTACCATTCCAGTAAATACCGGTATCACAATAACTGAAGCTACCACAACTGGCTCGGGTTACTATCTGCAATTTACAGCACCAGTGCCATTGGGCAAGGTAGTAATAGCGTTACTGGGTTTTGATCAATAATTAGGAGTCTACTATGGCGGGGCGAGAACTTGGTAGGATAAGCGGCCCGTTGCTAGCAGATAATCTGTTACGTAACGGTACCAATCTTGCCTTTGACACTCAGGTATTATATCTTGATGTAGTTAACAAACGTATTGGCGCAAATAACAGTGCGCCAGCCACAGATCTTTATACTCCAACAGCAATCGACTCTACAAACGTAACCGTAGATACTGCCAGCACTATTGCTAATTTTTATATTACTACAAATAATATACAAAATGCCACTGCTGGTATTACACTAGGTAGCCCTGTAATTACTCCGGGACTGAGTACAAATAATTTATATCTGTCTACTAATACTGTAGCCAACACTGTTACTAATAATGATATCAATATCACACCCAACGGCACTGGCGATATTAATTTTGCCAATGGTAACGGAAACGTTCAAGTTACGGTAAACGGTACATTACACGCCACCGGCAGCATTACATTTGATGGTGCTGTTGTGCTAGGTGATTCGGCCACTGATACTATTACATTTGGTGCTGAAGTTGGCAGTAATATATTACCCTTAACAGATAATTCTTACACTTTAGGTACCTCTGGATTGGTATGGAATAATGTGTACACCAACACATTCAGTGTGACCAGTACAACAGTTCCCACAACCAGTGCCACCACAATGACAGCTGGAAATTTCAGCTTCAACGGCAACACAATTACCAATACCAGTACTGATCAAAATTTTAGACTTGTTCCTTCGGGCACAGGAATAATCAGTGTTAATGGCACAGCGTTCAATGCCGCAAACAGTTTTACCAATACCAGCTCAGGTGCATACACATTGGCGGGTACTGGCACCGGATACTACAAATTCAATAATGCCACTGGTGTTAGTATTGGTTCCGGAACTACTGCACAACGTCCAGGTAATGCCGTAGCAGGTATGACCCGTTTCAATACAGATTTACAATACGGCGAAACTTACAACGGATATGCATGGCTTCCAATTGGTGGGCAAGGCTCCAGTTTGACCTTGGCACAAGTCACAACAATCCTGTTAACTAACGTCATAATCTTTGGGTTCTAAACCTCAAAATACCAAAACAGCTAAATACTAATACTGTAAAAGCTGACCAAGTTTTTACGATATTCAACTGTGGTAAACCCGCAATGCAAGGTGGTTAACCGTGAAACACGGGGTATGCGAGGAGCGTAAATGGCTGTTGGTCGAATTTCAGGTCCGCTCTTAAAGGATAATTTACAACGCAACGGTGTAAATTTAGCTTTTGAGACGAACCTTCTTTACTTGGATGTTAACAACAGCCGTATCGGTGTTAATACAACCACGCCCACTAACGATTTATCAGTTAACGGAACTACTCGCACTACCAATTTATATATTTCAACCCAAGCCACACTGGCTAATTTAACTATTAGCGGCAGTACAATTTCAAGCTCGGGTAACATAACTTTTAGTCCAGGCGGCGGCAGTCCTACTGTTTCAATGACTACAGTTAGTCCAGGCAATTTACAGTTGACTGGCAATACAATTAGTTCAACCAACACCAACGGCGCAATTAATATCACAGCCAACGGAACGGGTGTAATTAACCTCAACAACAATGTGTTGATCACTGGTAGTTTACATGCCACAGGAACGATTACAGCCGACGGAAATATTCAACTTGGCGATGCAACAACCGATACTATTACGTTCACAGGTGAAGTCAACAGTAATATCCTACCATCAACAAACAACACTTATACACTGGGTTCTGCCAGTTTACAATGGTCAAATGTTTATACCCAAGGATTAACAACCAGTACTTTTAGTGCTACCACACTAAACACAACAACATTTAATACTGCTAATCTAACAATATCTGGCAATACTATTAGCGCCAGTACATCCAATACCAATATCAATTTTAACACAACTGGCACCGGTGGTATTGTTTTTGGTAATTTGAAATTTACCAACAACACTGTTACCAATACAGTGTCTGGTGCAGTTACTAGTTTTACACAAACAGTAAGTTCTGCAAGTTTTACAGGCAGTATTGCACCCAGTACTGCTGTCAGTATTGTTGGCAGTACTACGCTGACAACAATGAGTGTTACACAAATACCATTCTGGACTGTGGGCGGCAGTATTGCTCTTAACGGTAGTTCACAAAATTTAAGTTTTACACCTGGTATCACAATTAACCAGTCTGCATTTACGGCTGAATGTTTCTTTTACATGACTGGCGGAACCACTGGATTTATATTTGGCGGCAGTACCAACTATGGATTTAGTCTAAAAATAAATTCACTGGCAGGTCCAAATAATATCAGTGTAACACCATACAATCAAGCCAGTAACAACTACACTGTTCCCACTATCAGTCTTAATACTTGGTATCACATTGCGGTGACTAAAAATAGTTCGGGCGTTGAAACTGTGTTCTTTGGTGGCACAAGATCAAGTACTGGTACTATTGCTAATAATTTAAACTATCAGGGCCTAACAACGCTGGTTGGAAGTCAAGCAGGCGCCGGGTATTTCCAAGGAAGTATTGCCAATATAAGAGTTGTGGTAGGCACAGCAATTTATGATCCAACGGCAAGTACAATTACTGTTCCAACTGTTAATTTAACCAGTGTAGCCAACACAAAATTATTACTCACAGCCAGCAATCCAACCACATTTGCTACCGATGCCAGTACAATACAAACAGTTACAAATAACGGAACAACATTTGGGGCATTGACACCATTCCAAGGTGGTACACCTTCAATCATTACCGGTATGGCATTGACTGGCGGCGGATTGGTTGCTGGTACATATGTTACTAGTAACATCAGTGGCTCTGGAACAAGCAGTACCAGCAGTTGGGGAATAAATATTTCACAATCAGTTTCAAGTACAACTCTTACTGGTACTCCGATAATCCTCACAGTCACAGGCACACCTACAGGAACTATCCTTAATGGCATGTCTATCAGCGGTGGATCGGGCGGTAACACGATCCTAGCAGGATCAGTAATTGCATCGTTGGGAACAGGATCAGGCGCCGCTGGCACATATTATGTGTCACCAAGTCAAACCATTACTTCAATCACTATTTCAGGAACACTGGCAGGTTATGCTCAATTTAGTGGAAACAGTGGTGTGGTCATTCCTGTGGGATCAAACAGCAATAGACCCAGTACCCTGTACTCGGAAGTTGGAATGATTAGATACAATACTGATCAACAGTATGTGGAAGTGTATAATGGATCAAGTTGGTCCAGCGTTGCGGGCAGTAGCACAGGTGTTACCACAGCAACAGCAAACAGTTTAGGAGCTGGTCTAGCACTGGCATTAGGATAATAAATGGCAACCGTATTTAAAAATGTACTCTTATCAGGATTGGGCACAACGCCTACTACTGTGTTGACTTCAAATGGTAGTGCTACCACTACAGTGATTGGTATGAGTTTATCTAATACCACACCTGATATTGTTCAGGCAAACATACAAATTCAAGATACCGTGGCCAGCACCAGCGCATACTATGTGTATGGACTAACTATTCCGCCTAACAGCAGTGCTAGAGTAGTATCGGGTGGTGAAAAATTAAATCTTGGCCCGCTAACCAATGTAATCATGACCAGTAACACAGCTACTAGTTTAGATTTGGTTATGAGTTGGGTAGAGATATCATAAAGGATAATTACTATTATGGCATATACAATTGGCTCAGAAATTAATTTAAACGACAGTCTCGGCGAAGGAAATGCTCGATATTTCCTAGCACTACAACGACTAGACGATGGTACACTTTATTTTTACAAAGTAGATCAAGTGGCCAGCAAAACTACTATTGCAGTAAATGCACCAGGCCCAAATGCCTTGAATTTTGAAAATTTTGAATACGGTGTTGACTTTTTTGACGGAAGATTGGCTACAGATCATTCTCGACCATATCCAAATTTAGTATTTGATCAGTATCGATGGGACAGCAAAGACTGTTACTATTACATTGATTCGCAGGGAAATTTAGTAGTAAGAGTAAATCAAGCATACACTTACTCTGGCTCACAGATTGTAGTAGTAGGTTAATAGGAAAAATATACAATGGCACAAGAATTTAAAATTGGACGATTACGCTTTGAATGGAGCGGCCCATGGACTACTAATTATGAGTATGCAAAAGACGATATTGTCAGCTATCAAGGCAAAACGTATGCCGCACTAGTAGCCAACCGATCCGATGCCACAAGTTTTTATAACGACATTGCCAAATGGAGTTTAATACTAGACGGTAAAACTTTTAAAGGTGCATGGACTACCAGTACTTTTTATAGTCAAGGAAATATTATAATTTTTGGAGGCATTGTGTATTATTGCACAGTTCCCCATACCAGTACAGTATTTGCCAGCCAACCAGGCTACTGGAGTGTGTACACTCAAAGTATAAATTTACGTCAAGCATGGGCGACTAACACAGCATATGGCATCAATGATGTTGTCACATACGGTGGCATCGTTTATACTTGTTTGACAGCACACACCAGCTCTGGAACATCATTGTTAGGTCTTGAAGCGGATCAAAGCAAATGGTCCATATTAGATAATGGAGTAAGTTATACCGGAGTATGGTTACCTAACACGAGATACAAACTGAATGACATTGCTACCATTAACGGCAATACTTATATTTGTACAGGTTATCATACCAGTGGTGCAATATTTAACAACAGTTATTTTTCTTCTTTCATACCAGATCAGCAGTTTTTAGGCACTTATTCAGCGTCGTATTCTTATCACGTGAGTGATGTTGTTACATATGGTGGTAACATCTATACAAGTAACAGTTTTGTCAATATAGGCAACACGCCCAGCACGGATTCGGGTACCAATTGGTCATTGCTGACTCCTGGGGCAACCCCACCAACGGACTGGAATTCTGTCACGGCATATCCTGTTGGATCAGTAGTGAGACGCAACGGCAGATTATTTCAAGCTACAGCTGACAACAATATAACACTGTCCAGTCCTCAGGATCCAGTGGTTAGCAGTTCAACAACCTATACATCAGCAGGCAGTAGCGGTACCACATTTGTTGTTGCAAGTACTGCTGGCGCAAGTGCTGGATCGTTTGTACTGGGTGTAGGATTTACTCTAGGACAAACTGTAGTATCAGTCACCAACAGTACCACACTGGTACTGAGTGCGGCTCCAGATGGATCACCAGTTAACGGACAAGCAATTGTTTTTACAGGGGTCAATCCCACTTATTGGAAATTATTAGTTCCTGAAACATTTTTTGCAGGACGTTGGACTCTGGGACAGACATATCAACCAGGTGATTTAGTAGTTTATAACAACAGAACATACAGTGCCATTCAGCAGGGTGTTGCTAGTAATGCAAATAGACCAGATATTGATGTAGCATCAAGTCCGTCACTCTACTGGATCATAGCCATTGACCATTTTAGAAAAAATGCCAGTAGCAATCTTGGTGATATAACAACTTATAACAACAACAATTACACTGCTATTCCAGTTGGCACTGCTGGATATATTTTACGAGCCAACAACACTTTACCAGCATGGGCAGAATTTTCTGCTGTTTCAAATATTTTATATGTGTCAGTGTCTACCGGTGTTGATGCCGCAGGTTACGGTAACAGTGTAGACAGACCGTTGAGATCTATTGCCTATGCAGCCAATCTAGCTACCAACGGATTGTTTAATCCCAATGCTGTTAGACTATTGACGCAAAATAAAGACTGGATAAGAGCAGAAATGTTGGCTTGGACCACCTATCAAATCAACAACAACATTAGTCCGTACACAACCAGTTACGTGTTTGACAGTGTTAAAACTGCAAGAGATCTTGGATATATCATAGATGCATTAATCTATGACCTAGGTCGCGGAGGCAACAGTCAAACCATATCAACTGCATTGGCATATTTTGCTTTCGGTAGTACTAGTACATTTTTTAACGCCGCTGTAACAGCAGATATGCCATATTATTTGCCTATTCTGACTTACTTTAACAGTTTGATATCCAGTACAATCAATCAATCTGCACCAGCCGCAAACTATCAGGTGCTGAATAATGCCAGTGCAACTTTTAAACAATATCAAGTTACTGGTCTAACTTCTGCAGAAGTTGGTGCTTCAGGTACAGTGACAGTGTTGCTGAATTACCTAATTAATGCATTAACTATTGCTTCTGCTAGCCAGTTACCAACTCCTAATCAAGGAAAATCAGTATCTATATTTGTAAAAACAGGAACATATTTTGAAACATTGCCCATCCTTGTACCAGCCAATTGCAGTATTGTGGGAGACGATTTACGCAGTGTAACTGTGGGACCAAGAACAAGTATAACATCCGTAGTTACATCGTCTAACGGTGTAACAAATTTAATCACAGTGAACAGCACCACAGGTGCTAGCGGTACTACAATTGCAGATCAGATGCCAGTACAATTTATCCCCAATGCCACAGCAGTGCCCAACACTGTTATAACTGTTGTAGGCGGACTAACTGCTGGACAGACTTATTATATTAACGGCCCTACAATTACTAGCAATTCGTTTGGTCTTGTAAATAGCCCTACTACTGTTTTTACAGGAACACTTACCAATCTTAGCACAACTATATCAGATGTCAGCAGTGTATATAATTTGGTTGTGGGCAACACCATAACTGGTGTTGGTATTCCTGTGGGAACTACTATTTCTAGCATAGTACCTGGCTCTGCACCCGGCTATAATGTATCTTTCAACTATATAACAATCAGCCAGGCAGCCACTGTTACAAACTCAAATGTATCAATTACTTCACGTGGCACGCCAGTCGTAGTGACAACAAGTACAGTAAGTTGCACTATGATAGCAGGTGATCAAGTCAGCAACATGTTCTTGTTGAGAAACGGTACCAGTTTACGAAATATGACTGTGGTTGGTTTGAACGGCACGTACTTGGCCGCTGATAGTAACGGTATACAGCGACCAAGTGGCGGCGCTTATACTAGTTTGGATCCAGGACTGGGACCAAACGATACCAAGGCATGGATTTTGGCTCGTAGCCCTTATGTGCAAAACGTTACTACATTTGGTAATAGTGCTGTGGGATTAAAAATTGATGGAACTCTGCACAACGGCGGCAACAAATCCATAGTAGCAAATGATTTTACACAAGTTATACAAGACGGTATAGGTGTATGGTGCACAGGCCCTAGCTCATTGACTGAATGTGTGAGTGTGTTTTCCTACTATGCCTACACAGCGTATTTGGCAGAGGCAGGTGGCCGTATTCGTGCTACCAATGGAAACAGCAGTTACGGTTACTACGGTGTTATCGCAACTGGTTTTGACACTACAGAAACTCCTATCAGCGGAGTAGTGTTTAATCAATCACAACAAAGTCAGGCCAGTGTTCAAAGCAGCCTGGGTGTGACCGCACAAATTGTCAAATTAAACTACAGCAATGCTGGATCAAACTATCTAACACCGGTAACAAATTTGTTACAACAAAGTAACAGTTTTGTAAATAGCCCATGGGGTAGTGACAGCAATATAACATTTGACCAGATATTTACAGCTCCTCTAACACCCAATACTAAAGCATGGTATATGATTGGTAATACTCCTGCCGGAACTGCTTTTGTTTTTCAAAATGTATCAGTTAGTGCGAAAGGTGCAACGTACACAGCTTTAAATATTTCAACCAGTACCGGAGTGGGTATAGGAGCGACAGCCAATGTGACTATAAGTGCCACCGGTTACAGTGTTACGATCGTTAATGGCGGTTCGGGATATTTTCCAGGAGATCAATTGTTCATTGCTGGACTGGTGTTGGGCGGAAGAACTCCAGCTAACAACTGTGTTATAACAGTAAACACTGTTTCGGGAACTTCGGTATCAAGTGTTGTTGTGGCAGGCACTGTTCCAGTTGGTAATGCATTACCATACACGGCCAGCATTTACATATATCAAGGTACTGCTACCCAGATAGATTTACAAATGATATTCTCTGGGTCTAGTTCAATGACCAGTGCTGTGAATTATAATTTTGCTTCGGGAGTAGTGACACCAAGCTCAACAGGCGGCGGCTATACTCCAACCCAATACGGAGCACAAGTCACGTCATCTCCTGGTTGGTATAGACTGTGGTTTACAGCATACGATGCCAGCGGATTAAATACATCAATTCAGTATAGATTATATCCTAAAGGATTTAACGGCGCTGCCGGACAGTATACCTATTTGTATGGCGCACAGTTAGAACAATCGAGAGTTCCTGCCAGTGTGGTTGTAACTACTCCATGGACTGCATCTACCACTGTGACTGTTAACACTTATCTAACATTTAGAGGAAATGTGTATCAAGTGACCACAGCTGGCACTACTGGTGCCGGTGGTCCAACATTTGTTGTAGGATCAGCTACGGACGGAACTGTTACTGAAGCATATGTGGGTAGTTATACTCCTGGCTTCTTCCATGAACAACTATCCACTACATTCACTGCATATGCAAACTATGAAGTTGCTGGATCGGGAATAGATGCCTATTTGTTAGGCGACGAAATTAGATCCAGCAGTGTGTTTCAAACAGTTGTTTATACTGGCGGTTCAGGATACTTGACAGCCAGCAACAATGCTCAAGGCGGAACATCACAATATGTAACGTTGGCCGCGTCGGATGTCAATACTTCTGGTAATTATATTGGTATGAGAGCTTTTATCTTGGCAGGTACAGGCGCAGGTCAATACGGGTATATAGGTTACTATAATGCTTCTTTAAAACAGGCCATTGTATTAAGAGAAAACTTTGTTTCTCCTCCAGTAGTCAGTACCACAGCAGGTACAAATATCTTTACGCTAGTCTTTTACAAACTGGCAAATAATTTTTATATTGATATGCCGGTAATGTTTACACCGACCTATTATTCAACAACAGCAACATCTACTTCTCTGGCTCAAACATCATGTACACAAGTAACCGGCGGTATTGTTAATACTATCACGGTTGCAAGTTCGTTGGGCATGTATATCAACATGCCCATGTTGTTTACTGGAACTACATTTGGCGGCATTACACCTAACTTCACATATTATGTTTACTCTATTATTGACAGTGGCACAATTCAAATAACATCTACTTTATTTGGATCAGTACAACAGTTGAATACTGCATCGGGCTCAATGACTCTTAATTTTAGTTCGGCAACCAGTTATGTGCAGGCACCAACAGCAAACATGGTGCCAAACTATCCTATCCAGTTTACTGGATCTGCTCTTGGGGGAATTAGTGTAGGTAACACATATTATATTTGTGATATTATCGATGCAAATAATTTTACTATATCTGCTAGCACTAGCAATATTACAGTCACACAGACAGCATCTACCACCAATACACTTACCACCAGTAGTACAGCATCGTTGGTAATTTTAAATCCAATTCTATTCACTGCACCTACCATATCCGGTTCGGGTATCACTGATGGTGTTGAATATTGGATCAGCTCTATCGTGGATATCAATACATTTACCATAGCTTCTTCAATTATTCAACAAAGAGTAATACAAACTAGCAGTGCTACCAATCAAATCACCATAGCACCTAGCTCTGTTGGTACTGGTTCGTTTGTGATAGGTCAGGCAATAATATTTTCAGGAAATAATTTTGGACAACTACAATCTGAAACAGTTTATTACATTTCAACAGTGAACAGTGCAACAACATTCACAGTAAGCCAATCACCGGGCGGCGGCACATACGGACTAAGCGATGCCACTGGTAATATGATTTCTAGAACTTGTCCCGCACCGCTTGCATTAAACAACACAACCGGCAGCATGATTGGCTCAACAACTAGTAAAAAATTGTCGTTATCACTAGGACTGGGTTCTATGAATGGACAGTTCAGTACTGCATTATTTGGCGGAGTTGTAGCAGGACAAATTTATTATATCAATAATATTATCAATGCAGGTGCTGGCGCAACATTCCAAGTGTCAACGCTACCCACAACTAGTGGCGGTACACCTATAACATTGTTAACTAAAACAGGATCAATGAGCCTGTCTCAAGTGGGTTGGGATCATGTTACTCCGGCAACACCGATCCTTCCAAGTCTAGACTCCACAACTGTTTACTTCATAGAACCCAGAATAACATTCTCAGTACCAGAATTTTACCAAACAGCGGCAACAAGCCCAGTTACCATAACTGGATACAATTGGTCTGCCATGGCGTTTGGCTCAGGAACATGGGTGGCTATACCAAGTGGCGGCAACATTTCTAGTTATAGTCTAGACGGATCTACCTGGGTCAGCGCCACATTACCGATAGCTTCCACATGGAGTTGTATTACCTATGGCAACGGATATTTCGTTGCGTTAAGCAGTTCAACTACAACAGGAATATATTCTAACAGTAATGGATTGGGCTGGCGCACATTCACTATGCCAAGCAATGTTCCTTATAGTAGTATCGCATATTCAAATGGCACATTTGTAGCAATTGCATCGGGATACAACACTGTGGCATACACATCTAACTTTGTAAGAGGTGCTGTTTCTTTCACTTCAGCAACATTGCCTAGTTCTAGTGCATGGACAAATTTAGCCGTGGGAATATGCCAGGTAGCGGGTGTACAAAGTACAATTTTTGTAACTTTGATCACTGGCAGCAATACAGGAGCCTATAGTACGACCTTTGGTGCAACATGGTTAACAATGACATTGCCCGCAACCGGCGCTTGGTCGGGTGTTGCTTTTGGAAATAATAGATTTGTAGCAATATCAAGTGTATCAACAACATCTCCGATTTACAGTTTTGATGGTATCAACTGGTATCAAACGCCTCTGGCAGCCTCTGGCACCCGAATTACCTATGGACAAGGTTTGTTCTTGGTTCTCACATCTGGAAGTACAACTTCTTACACTAGTGAAAACGGATACGACTGGGGTGTAAAAACTGTGACTGGTGACAGCTACAGTGCCAGCGCATTTGGCCTAAACACATCCGGTGCCGGCTTGTTTGTAACGTTGGCTGGAACAGGAATAGGTAGTCGAATCAGTGCTGGTGTTAGAGCAAAAGGCAGGGTAGGCGTTGCTTCTAATTCGATAACCAATATCAGTATGTTTGAACCAGGTTCTGGATATGTAACAGGAGTAAACGGTGCGTTTACTCTACCAACAGTTGAAATAACAGATCCTAATGTAACCAGTTTAGCTACTCAAACACCACGAGTTGGCAACGGTGTGTTGGGCAATCCTAGTTTCTATAACAAAGGAAAGAACTATAACACAACAACAACCAGCGTGTTAATTACAGGAAACGGATTTGCAGACACCTTTCAAACGGGATATAATCTTGTTCTCAATAACATAACTGCGTTGCCAAGCCCGGGTGCCAACTTGACCATAACTGGAAATACTGGTGTTTATAAAGTTACCAGTGCTACTGCGATTTACGGTACCACTGCTCCAAATTTGGAAGTGAATGTGGCTATCAATCCTGCTCTTAGCATACTTGAAAGTCCTGCGAACGGCACCAATGTGCAAATACGTGTCAAGTACAGTCAGGCAAGATTGACCAATCATGATTTCTTAAATATTGGATTTGGAGATCTAGTAGAATCAAATTATCCTCTACAGATACCACAACCCGGATATAGCAATTTGCTTAACAATCAAACTATTGAAGCCAACTATGGTCGTGTGTTCTTTACAAGTACGGATCAAGACGGTAACTTCAAGGTAGGTAACTTGTTTGGTGTACAACAGGCTACTGGTATTATTACATTGAGTGCAAGTCAATTTGGATTGTCAGGATTGAGTAGTTTGTCATTGGGTGGTATTGCATTGGGATCTTCCAGTGTGGTCATTACACAATTCAGTACAGATTCTTCATTCACATCAAATAGTGATGGTATAATACCAACACAACGAGCAATTAGATCATACTTGTCAAGTCGCTTGAGTCAGGGTGGTGCAAACACATTCACTGGGCAAATAACAGCAGGTACGGTAGTAGTCGGCGGCCCAAATTACATCAGATCTAGCATTCCAGCGGGACAAGCAGGATCTTCGGTAAATGTGCAAAGCAAGATGTATATAAATGCTAATGGAGTAGACGGCAATATAGTAGCCCTACATTACTTCATACGTTGGGGTGCGCATCGCACTTTCACGCAATAAGATAAATATTAATAGACCAGAGGAATAAAAAATGGCAGAATATAAATTAGGTAGAATTAAGTTTGTATATCAAGGTACTTGGACAGGTAGCAGTACCTATGTGGTAGACGACGTGGTTTCGGTCGGCGGAAAAACTTATATTTGTATCGTAAGTAACACATCATCAGCGGTATTTGCAACAGATTTAGCTTCCTCATATTGGAGTTTGGTTGCAGACGGTACTCGTTGGACTGGTACTTGGGCAAATGCTACTTATTATCAATTAGGCGATCAGGTGTTGTACGGCGGTATTGTTTATCAAGCAACAACAGCTCACACCAGCGCCACTGCAACAGCCACTTTGACAGCTACTGGATTTACAGTTAGTGGCGGAACTGCCACACTGACTTATGCCAGCCAAGTGGTGCAACCATTCCTTGTTGGTGCAACTATTACTCTTGCTGGATTTACTCCAACACAGACTAGTGGTACAGTTAATACCGTCAACACAACATTTACAGTTGTTACTTGTACTACAACACAAGTTACATTTGCATTGACTGGCACATACACAGTATCGGTTCTGGGCACTGTGGCAGGAGCAAGCCAATTAGGATTAGAACTTAATCAAGCCAACTGGACAGCATTTGCCAGTAATATCAATTATCTAAGCACATGGTCTGTCAACACACGATACAAAGTCAACGACCTAGTTACATACGGTGGTTATACATATATTGCTACCACTGCACATGTGTCAGCAAACACAACAGCACTGGGTCTTGAACAAGATCAAGCCAAGTGGTCAACATTTAATCCAGGTCTAAGTTATCAAGGAGCCTGGAGCGGAAGTAGTGTAAAATATCGTTTGAATGATATTGTAAAATACGGAGCCAGCTTGTTTATTTGTACAACAGCTCACGTGTCAAGTGCAACATTTAGTACTAGTAATTTTGCCACATTCGTAAACGGACTTCAATATGTTCCAGGCGGTAGCAATGCATGGTCAAGTGCGACAACATATGTAACTGGTGATATTGTCACATACGGTGGTAATTTATATGTTGCTTCACAGATTGCAAGTAATCAAAATCCAACAACTGCAACCACTTATTGGAATTTATACACAGGCGGATTCAGTTATCAGGGTGCATGGACTGGAGTAACCAGTTACAAAATCGGCCAGGTAGTAAATCTTGGTGGCTATACATATCTAGCTTTGGCAGACAACACTCAAAATGTATTGACTTTGACAGGTACAACAGTAACAACAAACATTATTACCTTGAGTGCATCAACAACTGCTTTAGTTGCCAATTTACCAGTTGTATTTGCATCAACAGTCGGCGGACTCACCGGCAGCCAAACTTATTATGTTATCGGTTCAAGCATTACAGCCAACACATTCCAGGTAGCTTCTATATCCGGTGGTGTTTCACCGGTAACCTTATCAACTACAACAGGGCAAAGTGTTTCGGTAACAACTCAGCCTCAACCACCATTTGCTACTTACTGGTCTCGTTTGAATTCTGGTATAAGATACAATCCCACTACCGGTACATATAATGCCGTATCAGCAACCAATGTGACCGGTACTGGCACTAGTGCAACATTTAACGTTACTGCTAGTAAAACAACTTACAGTGTTACCCTTGCAAGCGGCGGCTCAGGTTACAGTTCTACCGGCGGATCAAATACAATTAAAATTGTAGGTACCAGTTTGGGCGGATTGAGCCCAGCTAACGACATCACCATAACAATTACCGGCCAGTCTTCGGGTGCAATTACAACATTTACTTCTGTAGGCTATGCAGTTACTTGGAGTACAGCAGTTTCTTATGTGTTAGGCGATGTGGTATATTTTGGATCTAATAGTTATATCTGTGTGTCAGGACACGTGAGTGCATCGGGTAATAAACCAGATGCTGATACTGTTGGTGCCTATTGGAATTTATTGGCAGCAGGTAACGAATCCGCTGTGTTAACTGTCACAGGCGACTTGTTCTATTATGGTTCTACTGGACCTACACGATTGCCAATTGGCACTGATGGACAAGTGTTACGTGTGAATTCAAATACTCCAAGTTGGGCTTACTACGGACAAATCAACAATATTGTGTATGTGTCCAGCGCCACAGGTGTAGATACATTGGCAACAAGTCAAGGAACAACTTTAGACAAACCTTGGAGAACCATACAGTTTGCTTGCCAGCAGGTAGAAAATGGTTACTTGAATTTAAATTTAGGTAATTTGATTCAAATCAACAAGCAGTTCTTGTTGAAAGAAGTTAATAATTTTGTTCTTTACAATTACACATTCAACATCACAGCAACAACAACATCAACCAACTTGATAACAGTTGGCGGATCCAGCACAATTGCACAGACCACAACTACTAATTTGTATAGTAACATGCCCGTTGTGTTTAACGTGACAGCGGGTGGATTGACTGCTGGTACCACATATTATGTGATTGGGTCCAGCATTACTTCTACACAGTTTCAAGTGGCCACCAACCCCAGCACATCTGGCGCTCAAACAGCAGTGACTTTATCAACAACCAGCACAGCCAATTTGGGTCAATATGTTTACAGTCAGTCTAAAACTGAAAGAGATACAGGATTTATTGTTGACGGAATAATTTTTGATATTACACACACTGGTAATAGCAAGACTATTGCCAATGCATTGACTTATTTCAATAGTGCTGGTACTGGCTATACATCCGGAGTATTGGCATATGATATCAGCCCGTTTGTCAAGGCATTGAATTATCTAAGTACCTTGATAACATCAAATGTTGGTGCAAATACTGCTCCTGGTACAAATTATCAAACCACAATCAGCTCAGCAGTTACAGTAACTGGTGCTAGCGGTACTGGTGCAATAGCAACAATCACATTTTCTGCACAAAGTTATGCTTATAATGTGGGAAGTCAGATAACAGTAGCCAGCGTCAGTCCAGCTGGATATAATGGAACTTATGTGGTACTAAGCAGTACAACCACAAGTGTCAGTTATGCCAACACCACAACTGCCAGCTATATCAGTGGCGGTACTGTGAACTACACAAGAGCTACTCAGCAAATCAATACTACATACACAGCAGAAGCGGCAGCGTTGACCAGAATTCCAGTATTAGTTGGATTGGTAACAGCGCCATTGAGTTTAGGAAATACAACTCCAATAACTGGTATCCTTGCAAATGCAACTACAACCATATCAGTTAAAACAGGAACTTATAACGAAGTATTACCAATCGTGGTACCGTCATACACAGTGGTGTATGGAGATGAATTGAGATCATCAACTGTACAACCAGCTGTAGCTAATATCACGCTGGCTAACGACAAACCAAAAACTATTGTGGCATTGACTCGTCTACAGACACAACTTGGCAATTTGCTACAAAACACAAGTATAACAGGTTCAACAGGTAACACACAATATCTGTCAGTATCAGCTTCAACTGGCGCTGCCAGTGTTGCAACATTGACATTTGCCGCACAAACAACTGCACCATTTAGTGTTGGTCAGTATATCACAGTGAGTGGTTTTACAAGTTCAGCCGCAGGCTACAACGGCAGTTATGCAGTAACAGCATGCACCACTACAACTGTAAGTTATGCCAACGCAACAACAGCTTCAACATCTGGATCGCCTATTGTTAGCGGACAAAATACTCAGTTGTCAGTAGCTGATGTGGGAAGTTCTACAGCAGTTAATACAATCAATACATTTACCAGCAGTATCAATAACATGATCTTTAACGGAATTGCACAAGTTCCTGCGATTAGTATTACAACTGTTACTGGATACAATAGTTCATTCTTACCAGGCCATAGCACAGGTGTTACACAGATTACCAGCAACTATGGATTTATTAAAGCTGAATTGACAGCATTCATGAATACCAACTATAGTAGTGTCTGGTCAAGTCTAGGAGTTGCTGGTCAACAAATATATCTATTGCAAATTCAATATATTCTGGACGGTATGCAATATGATATGGCTTACGGTTGTAACAATCAAAGTATAATTAACGGCAGCTCATACTACAGTTTAAATATTAATCAAATTCCTTTGGTTAATCAGCCAGCATATCTTGCAACGTTCCAAAGATTACAAGCCATCGTTGGACAAATTGTACGAGCTCAAAGTGTTGCCGCAACAGCTGGTAACGGTGCGACCCAGACAACAGGTTCAGATGCAGGCGTAGCACCAGCCGCATTTGCTTCAGCACGTATTGCTGATGTAATTTATTGGTTCACCAACGGTAATGCAAACTCAACAGTTAATACTATTACCGGCAGTATCAGCGGTACTACATTAACTGTAAGCTCACAAACTAGTGCAGTTGCACCGGGCACATTACTAACAGGAACTGGTATCAATGGCATGTACATTGTTAACCAAATATCCAGCAGTGCTGGCGCCCAAGCTGCCACAACATACAGCAGTGGCGGTGGCAATGGTACAAGCACATTTGTTGTTGCCAGCGCAACCGGTATTGCCGCAGGTCAATTTATTACTGGTACTGGTATTCCAGCAGGAACATATGTGGCTTCAACATATAGTTCCGGTAGTACCACAGTGCCTATTGCAAACTATTTTGGTTCACCGGTAACATTTACACTCCAAGCTAGCGGTGCATATTTGTTCTACCCAGCAAATACCGCTGGTACATATACTCTAAGCATTACTGGTGGCACAGGCACAGCATTTACATCATTGTCAACCTTTACACCAGTCAATAGCGGTGCATACACACTGGTTGGTTCCAATGCATTACAACTTGCCTACACACAATTACAAGCAAGAGCAACAGAGATTGCTTCGGATACTCAAGTATTTGTTGCAAAATACAATCAACAATACAACATAAGCGCAACATTAACAAGCCGCGATGCGGGATTGATTGTGAACGCCCTAAGTTTTGATGTGTTGTTTACAACCAACTTTAACACCATTGCAGTTGGCCGTGCATTCAACAGATCAAACACCAGCGCCCAAGCAGTTGTTAATAATGTCAACAATCAACTTTATGCAACAACAGCCGCTATAAATTTTATTGGTTTCAAAGCCAAAATGATAGCTGCCGCTGGAGGACAAGTTCAGGCACAGACATTGATTGATGATATTATCTATAGAATTAATGGCCAAGCAACTACGACCTTGACAACAGCGACAGTTAGTACCAATGTGTTGACAGCATCCAGCACCAGTGCAATGGCAGTTAACCAACCAGTATCATTCACCAACTTGCCAGCCAATATTAACACAACTGTAACTTCAACGCTGGCAGCATTTGCAGGATCAATTACTGCAACTGCAACTGTGGCATTGACTGGAGTTGGTACAATTACAAGTAATGGTGGCGGTAGCTTTACGTTTGGTACTGCACAATCAGCAGGTACATTTTATGTGGGACAAGTACTAACACCAACTGGATCATTGAGCGGTATAACATGGACTGGCTACACAGCCGGTACCAGCTATGTTGTTAGTGTTACCAACGGTACAAGCACTGTTACGTTGACCACGGTGACTGGCAACGTGCTGACTGTCACACAAGGTACAGCATCTGGCATCACATTCAACACATATCTGGCCACAATAACCACAACGGGTCTAGTTATTGGATCTGCAATAGCATTATCAAGTACTGGTTTTGGTGGATTAACCACAGCCACTACATACTATGTTATTGGTTTTGGCCCCACAGCAAGTGCATCATGTGCATTGAGTGCAACAGCAGGCGGCAACAGCGTGGCGTTGTCAAATGGTTCTGGCACAATGATTGCACAGACTACTACAAATTTACTAAATCTAACTGGTTATGTGGGAACGCTGGGTATCACAGTAGGACAACAATGTTATTTCAGTGGAGGTACCTACGCAGGAATATCTCCTTATCAGTTGTATTACATCGTCAGTGCAAGCGGAACTGGTATTACTGTAAGTACAACATCGGGTGGCTCATCAGTTACAATAAGCACTGTTTCAAGCGGTAGTATGACACTGACTGTGAATGCCGCTGGCGGAATTTGGGCAAACAATCAGTATTATATCAATACAATACCAAGCTCTACCACATTCACTATTACCAATAGTTACAAGAGCGGTACAGCCTATACAATCACCAACACAGCCAGCAGTATGACTGCCACGGCAACATTTGGTCCTACTGCTACTGTGTTGTATTACAACAGTCCTATGATACATGGTAGTGTAACGTACAATGGCACACTGACCACAGTCAATGCCGCTGAGATTATTCGTGCCAACGTTGGATTTTTAAGTGCAGAAGCAACTGCATATGTGGCTGCCAGTTATGGCGGTTCAATTTCAAGCACAGCCGCAACAACAAACTTGATAACAACTTCGGGCAATCACAACTTTACAGTTGGTGATCCTGTACAATTTAGTGGAAGTGTAGTTGGCGGGCTTAGTGCGGCAACAACTTATTATGTGTTGACTGTAAACAGCAACACAACATTCACAGTGTCGTTGACTCAAGTAAGCCAAGGTACACAAACGGCAGTGGCGCTAACAAATACAAGTAGTGCGTTCACTGTAACTTATTTTAACACAGCACAAAGTTATATCACTTCATTCTTAAATGGAATGATCTACGACTTGCAATATACTGGAAACAGTAGAAGTTTGAGAGCTGTAGAGCTCTACAACAATGCTGTTGGTAGCTCCACTATCAGTAACATGTTCTTGGTACGTAATGGATCTGGACTTCGAAACATGACTTTGTCAGGTATTACAGGTACCTTGAGTGCGGCAAATGCCTATGGTACAAAACGTCCAACAGGCGGTGCTTATACAAGCCTTGATCCAGGCTTTGGACCTAACGATACCAGTGTTCAAATATTGACACGCAGTACCTATGTACAAAATTGTACCATGTTTGGTTATGCCTGCGTGGGTGCAAAAGTTGACGGAGCACTGCATAGTGCGGGCAATAAGTCTATTGTTTCTAACGATTATACTTGCGTTATCGGTGATGGTATTGGTTGGTGGAATACTGGCACTGGGTCTCTAGCAGAACTTGTTTCAGTTTTTAACTACTACAGCTATTCAGGCTATCTAGCTGAGCTAGGTGGACGCATCCGTGCTACAAACGGTAACAGTTCTTATGGCACATACGGTGTGCTTGCCGAAGGTACTGACACATTTGAAACTCCAATATATGCCAATTTAAATAACAGAGCGGCTGCCGCCACGATAACCACTGTGGTAACTGACAGCACTACACAGATTCTACGATTTGAATATGGTAATGCCGGTATCAACTATACAAATTCTGTTCCTACAGTTAACGGATCTGGTTACAACGCAGTGGCTTTCCAAGATGAATTCCGTGATGCCGCAGTATTTGAAACAAGATTGATTGATCCAAACAACACAGGATTAACTGGCGGAACAAGTTATGTGTCAGCAGTTAATGTGGGACAAACCAACGCCAACGGCGTGGGTTATCAACTGATTGCGGCTGCCGACACTGCACTAACTGGCGGGTATAATGGCATGAAGGTACAGATAACAGCTGGTACTGGTGTTGGACAAGTTGCTAATATTTTGGCTTTCAACAATGCCAGCAAATATGCACAAATTATTCGTCCAACATTTGCTACACTACCAGTGACAGCAAGTACAAATGCAACTGCCGCATCCAGCAGTAGTGCTTTCATAGCAACATATGCAGGAAGATATCCAACGCTGGTAGCACCTGTCATGGGATCAGGCTCTTATGTGGCCGGTATGTATCTAACTAGTAGCGGTACAGTCACAGCTGGTACATATATCACAGCAATCAACACTGGATCAATCACTAGTGCATCAATAGCCAGTTCAACATTTAGTTCAACTGGATCAATTGGCGCAAGTATTACCGGTGCTGGTACAGCAGCCAATCCATGGATAGCAACCATCACAGGTATGAGTAGCACCAGCAGTTTTGTAGTTGGTGCCCAGATCACTGCTACAAATGGTACAGGTACATTATACGGTAGCACTCCAACCAGTGTAATTGTAGCAAGTGTTCCAAGCACAACCAGTATCACATACAGCGTGATCGGCGGCACAATTCCCACAACAGGAACTGTTACCAACATTCAACAGACCATGTTGTCAGGCTCTGCATTTGCCAACTTGTTACCAGGTATGGTACTAAGTGGTGGTAGTGTGATTGCTAGTTATGTTGCAGGACAGGTAACAGCTACTGGAACTGCACTGGCTACTGCCACAATGACTGGAACTATCAGTACAAACACATTGACTCTAGCAACATTCACAGTTGGCTCAATTTACACAGTACAAGTTGGGCAATATGTTGCTCAAATTAGCGGAATACCAGCGGGCACATACATAACCGCAGTGAACCCAGCAACTGGAGTGATAACAATTAACACAACATTGTATGGTGCAGTCAGTGGTAGCAACAGTACTTACACCGCAGGTGGTGCAGGCACATATGCATTAACAGCTAACAGCTTTACAACAGTTACCGGCGCACCAACAACAGGTACTCAATATTTGTTGAATACTGCGCAGACTCAGATAGCCGCTACTGTTACAGGCACACAGAACACATTAACTGTGGCCAGCAACGCATCGTTGTATAACACAATGCCGTTGTATCTTGGTACAGCAGTTGCACCGTTGAGTGGTGTTGCTATTTCGGCAACTGGAGCAATTTCATTTACCTCAACTACAACAGCACTACCAGCTAATACTCAAGTGGTTATTTCTGGTGCTAACGTTGGAACAGGCATAGTGGCGACAGGAACATTCTTTGTGGCTGCAAGCCCATCGCCAACAACAACTGGTGTAACATTATTAACTGCACTTTCTGGTGGTACAACTATCAGTACAACAGCAGGTACAGTGGTAACTAGCGGTAACTTATCCAGTGTCAATATTGGTTCAAGTGGTAACTTGACATTTACAGCATTAGGCGCGGCACTACCAGCAGGAACACCAGTTGTAATTAGTGGATCAAACGGTGGTGGTGGTACAATTGCCAACGGTACATACTATGTTGCTGTGACACCAACACCAACTTCAAGTGCAATAACATTGGTTACCACAAGCGGCGGCTCAACAAGCCCAACCACAACATCTGGTACTCCAAGCGGTTTGACATTTGCGTTTAGTTTGGTTAATCCATTGACATTCACCTACACATTAACAGCACCGTTTGGATTATCTTCGTTTAGTGTGTACTACGTGAACGGCATCACCAACTCAAATGGCGCTGCCAGCACAACATTTAGTGTGACAACTACTGCATCTGGAACATCTCCAGTGGCAGTAAATTCTATTACAGGACAAAACGTGTCGCTGTATGCGGCTGGATGGGACCATGTGGTTCCAGGTAGTGTTATCAATAACACTACTGATTTGACATCAGCATACATTATAGAACCATCAATCAGCTATACAGGTCCAGGTTACACAGGCGTAGCAAGATCATTGGCAACCAGTGCCAGTTATGTGGGCGTTGCTTACGGTTCTGGAAACTATGTTGCTGTATCAACGGGCGCTACCACTACACAATATAGCACAACTGGTCGTGCATGGGCCAACGGCGGCGCATTACCAAGTGCAACATCTTGGAATGCTGTAACATATGGCGGAGGCCAAGGCGCACAAGCCACAGTTACAGTTGGTGGTTTTGGCGGAAGCGGTGCAGTATTAACAGCAGTTGTGGTGGGCGGCCAAGTAACAGGCATTACTATTGTCAACGGTGGCTTCAACTATAACACAGTTCCAACAATCACCATTACTCCAGTCAGCGGAGGATCAGGTGCTTCGGCAATCTGTACAGTTCTAAATGGTACTATCACTACAGCTACCATGGTTATTAATGGTTCTGGTTATGCTAGTGGTGCTACAGTTGCAGTGGTTACCAGTGCAGTTTCCGCAGTTACCACTGTCACACGAGGACAAAATTACGGATACAACAGCACAACTCCATCTGTTACATTAAGTGCTCCATTTAGCGGCACAGTATGGAGCAGTGGTGGTAGTGGCACAAGTGGTAGTTACTACTATTTTGTGAATACTGGTGTAACTCCTAACGTAACCAACTACTATCAGGCCACAAGTACAGGTACATTTACCACAAGCGGCCCAACACATACCACCGGTACAGTGGCCAACAACACAGTAAACTTGTTGTATGTGGGTACACAAGCCACAGTAACACCTACATTAACCAATAATGGTATCAGCAGTTATACAGTAACCGTAGCTGGATTTGGATATTCAACTGTTCCTACAATTACTATTGCAGATTTGTCAGCAAGATTTGTGGCAATCAGCACAACAACAGCTGGTGCAAACGTGGCACCTACTGGAGTAGCAGGCGCATGGAATTCTATGACATTGCCAAGTGCAGGTTATAATGCAATTGCATATGGTCTAGGACAATATGTTGTAGTAGGCGGTACAGCCGGTGCAGGTATTATAGCAAGCAGTAGCGATGGTATCAACTTCAATGCACGAACTGTTCCAGCAGGTGCATCAGCTCAGTATTTTAGTGCTGTGGCATACGGTTCTACAGGAACAGGCGCATCTGGTAACACGTCAACTGGATTGTTTGTAGCCATACCTTTGTATGGTAACACACCTGTTACAAGTACAAACGGTACCACATGGGCGATTCCACAAACCGCAGGCGGATCCAATGTGACTTTGCCGGCTTCACTGGCATGGAGCGGGATTGCATATGGTAATGGTCGTTTTGTAGCAATTGCCAGCAATAGTTCTAGCATAGCTTACAGTCTTAACGGTGGCGGCGCTTGGAACTTGTCCACTGTTGCTGGAGGTTCTGGACTGCCAGGTGTTTACAGTTGGTCAAGTATTGCTTATGGTGAAGGTCAATTTGTGGCCATAGCCGCAAACAGTGCTGTAAGTGCTACCAGCTGGGACGGTATCAACTGGACTATACAGACATTACCAGCAACACAAAACTGGAGCAGTGTGGCATTTGGTAACCCACTGGCCGCAACTATCGGATATAACCCGCTGTTTGTAGCAGTTGCAAATACTGCTGGAACATCTGCGGCTGTGATACATACTGGCGCAACGCCACAAGGCCGTGTCAAAGTAACTAGCAATGCAGTTAGTGAAATACGTGTGATTGAGCCAGGAAGTGGATTTGCAAAAGGTATTGTTACTGCAACAACCGCAACCACAAACGTTATCACAGCTGATAATATTGAAAACTTGTCAGCAAATCAACCAGTTGAGTTTAATACAGTAAGTGCAGGTGGGTTGGCTTTACAAACAACTTACTATGTGATTGGTTCCAGTATTACAACAACCTCAGCACCAGCCGGCACGTTCCAAGTGGCTACCACATCGGGTGGCACAGTACCAGTGACATTGACAACCACTTCACCAACCGGTATGACATACACAACTGGTCCTATAGTTACTATTACTGATCCAAACCGTATTAATGCGGCATTGGTCAGAGTGCGTACAGGTGATGGAGTGCTTGGTAACCCTAGCTTTCCTAACAGAGGTGCTGCCAATGCAACTGCAACAGCAAACACAGTAGGTGACGGATATAGCGACATCTATCAGACCAGCACATTTATCAACATAAGCAATTTGTATACTTTACCAACTGCTGGTGCAAACGTGCAATTTGCATCAATATCAAATGTTTGGTACAAATTGGTTGCAGTGACAAACTTGTTGGGTATTCCAGGCAACTACACAGCCACATTCCAGATAAATCCAGGACTTAGCGTGTATCTTGCTCCTACCACTGGTAATTTGATTACCACAAGATTGAAATACAGTCAGGTTCGCTTGACTGGACATGATTTCTTATATATCGGTACTGGAAACCAGACACAGACAAATTATCCGTATGTCAATGTAAGTAGTGCAGTTTCTGCCAATCAAACATTGGGCAGTGTGGGTGGCCGTGTGTTCTTTACAAGTACAGACCAGGACGGCAACTTCAACGTTGGAAACTTGTTTGGAGTACAGCAATCAACAGGTACTGCTAGTTTGAACGCCAGTGCGTTTAACTTGGCTGGATTACAGAGTTTGACACTGGGAGCGGTATCAGTTGGTGTGGGATCCGCTACTATTACAAGTTTCAGTACTGATCCGTACTTTACTGCTAATAGTGACAACATTATTCCTACGCAGAAAGCTATCAAGAGCTATATCACAGCCCAGATAGGTGGTGGTTCTAGTAGCTTGAACGTAAATACATTGACAGCGGGCGTGATATTCATTGGTAATAATCAAATATATAACACTACCGGATATCAACAGATATACGTAAGCAGTAAAATGCTATTCACAGGTGGAATTGATGGGGCACCAGTTGCTCTTACATTCTTCGCACAAAGATAAAAATTTTGGAGAAATAATAACATGGCAACAGGACGATTTACAACACCACAAACAGCAGGGTCAGTACAGGTAACCAACTCAGGTTACACTGTGCTGTATACTGTACCCAACAACACTTATAGCATTTTTAATGTGTCGTTAACCAATTCTAGTGCTAGTGCAGTTACAGTAAAACTGGCAATATGCACAACAGCCAACGTGGCATCCCCATTAGCATCAGACTTCATTGAAAGTTTGACTACTATTGTTGGGTATGGTGTATTTGAACGTACAGGTTTGGTAATGCAGGCAGGTTTGAACATTGTGTGTCAAGCCAGCGCGGCATCTACTGTAAACGCAACTGTGTACGGTATTGAAACATCAACACAATAATAGGAATACAAGAGAGAATAAATTATGGCACGTTATAACAGCTCAGCAGTTGCTACACTAAGTTCGGCAACGGTTATCACAACTCCAAGTCAGGGGTTGTTGACAGAATTGGTCGGATCACCGCCTTATGCGGTGCAAATTCCCGATCCAACTATTTGGTATGGTCAAACACAGACCTACTATAATAACTCAGGAGGTGTTGTAACACTGAATACTCCTGCCGGTACATTTATTGGTCCAGGAAGTTCAGGCAGTTCAAGTTTACAGATGCCCAATCAAAGTGTTGTGGTATTGGCATCGGACACTACCAAATATGTTATCTCATCATTCGACGGCGGCCCAACTTATGCTCAAACTGGTAACGGTAACAGCAGTAGTTATGCATTGTTGTTGAACGGTGACTTGGTGCAAAGTGCATCAACCATGAACTTGGTCAACACCAACACCACAACTGTCAACGCATTTGGCGCAGCCACAAGTATCAATATTGGTGCTCCATTCAGCACAACAACCTTTAACGGCAGTGTGTTCGTCAAAGGCGGCTTGGTGCAAGTCAACTCCAGCAGTGTGTTGGTAGAAGATAAAAATATTGAAATTGGTTATATCAACCCTATCAGCTACGGCGGCGGCACAATAACAACCATCGGTGGATCCATTTCCGGTTCAACCACATTTACCAGTATTAGTGGTACAAAGATTGCCGCAGGTTATACTGGCACAGTGTCTGGTGTGAGTCAATTCAGCACCAGCGGTGCTGGCACTGGTGCAACATTCAACATCACCATAAGCGGTGCTGGCACAACATACACTGGTGTTACCACAATTACGGTGGTCGCCGGCGGCGTGGGTTATGCACTGGGTGATACTGTAACCATTGGTGGTAGTGTGTTTGGCGGCTCAAGTGCCAACGGTACCAACAACCTGACATTCACAATCAGCAACGTGAACGCCAGTCCTTGGTATGCCACAATTACAGGCATAACCAACACCACCAACTTGGTGGTAGGCAGCGCAATCAGTGCCACAAACGGTACTGGTAGTTTTGGTTCTGGTAATACTTCTCAGTTGGTTTTGAGCAATCTAAGTAGTACCAGCATACAGATTGTGGTCACAGGCGGCACAACGCCAGTAGCGGGTACAGTTACCAATATTACACCGGGTTCCAACGATGCTTATGCCAATGACGGTGGTATCAAGCTGTATGGCTCAACAAACAAAACACTGATTTGGTCGCTGAATTCAGTTGGACCAACCAGTGGCAATACTGGCCAACCATCATGGACCACCAGCGAAGGCTTGTCTTTCAGAAGTGCCACTGCCAGTAACTTTGGTATCCAAACATACCCTGGATCGGGCACTGGTTTTAACATATTAACCAACGGTGTAACCAACGGCACAGTCAACATTGCTACTGATGCAGTAACTAATAACCTGTTCACAGCTGGTACTGCAAACACCATTGGTGCATCTGGATCTGGCACAACTACTATTAGAAATACCACTTTAACATTCAGCGGTACCACTCTAAATGCAACTGCCATGACCAACTTCAACGGTAAAACTACTGGTTGTTTCATGTATATTGGTAGCCTGGCTATTGGTACAACCAACAATCCAGGTGACGGTCAGATCAATGCAACCAGCAACATCATAGCGTATTACTCAGACGACAGACTAAAAACACGATTGGGCACCATTGAAAATGCTCTTGAAAAATTGGAAACACTAACTGGTTTCTACTATGAAGCCAACGAAACAGCACAGGCACTGGGTTACAAATCAGTGCGTGAAGTAGGTGTGTCAGCCCAAGATGTGCAAAAGATCCTACCAGAAATTATCAAGCCAGCACCTATTGACGCTAAGTACATGACAATTCAATACGAAAAGTTAACACCATTAGTAATTGAAGCAGTTAAGGAACTGAGTGCCATGGTAAAAGAGTTGAAAGCCAAGATTGATAAGGAATAATGATGTCAGATCAAGACAATAATCAGCCAGTCGATCCAAAAGCAATCCAACCGCAGACCATTACTGGCGGTACTATTTCGTTCGCCAACATTACAGCTGAAATTGGGCAGGGTAACAGCAATGTGGGTTTGCAATTTTTGAACACCTATGTTGCACCCAGTCTAACTGGATATTTTCAAAATGCTCCCAACGGTGGCAACTGTGTGGGCTACAATAGCAACTGCGGGTCAACTCCACGTCCCACATTCCGTAGCACATATCCTGACATGAACGAATTTAGGAACTTAACTTATTTCAATAGTCAAAACAAGGGACAATGTAACAACGGTAATTGTACCAACAACAACTGTAACTGCGGAAATATCGCCTGCTACAACTGTACTATCAATGGTCGTATTAACTGTCAGAATTGTGACGGACAAGCATGGCTACAAGCTAATTGTAACTGCGCCTGTACAATGAATTGTAATTATACCAGCTACAGCGTGGCTTGTAATTGCAACTGCAATTGTAATTGTTAATACACTAAAGGTAACCCATGAAATTTGAAATATTAGCATCACGGAACAAAGACGACGAGAAGATATTTTATTACGATAACCAAACAAACACGCTGAGTGACGAAACTGGGTTTGTTTATGAGTATCCCCATGCTCTGGCCAGTGTTACACATACTCACGTACAAAAACCCTATGTTAGTTTTGATAAAGATCGTCCTCTTAAAAAATCTAAATCCGCACGTATAGTAAAAATTCAGATGGGGCTTAGTTGCAATTACAGTTGTGACTATTGCAGTCAGAAATTTGTAGAACGTCCAAAAGAAACCAACGCCAAAGATATTGAAAATTTTATGGAACTGTTCAACAACCTGGAGTTTGATGAACAACAGGGACTAAAGGTGGAGTTCTGGGGCGGCGAGCCGTTTGTGTATTGGAAAACCATGAAGCCCCTGGCTGAAGCGATTGCAGATCGTTTTGAAAGCTGGCAGAAAAAACCCATGTTCAGTGTGATTACTAATGGTAGTCTATTGACTGAAGAAATCTGTGCATGGTTATACAGCATGAATTTCAGTATAGCTATCAGTCATGATGGCCCTGGTCAGCATGTGCGTGGTCCAGATCCATTTGATGATCCAAAAAAGCGTGAAATTGTGTTGGACCTTTATCAGATTCTTAGACCTTTAGATCGTATCAGTTTCAACAGCATGCTCAACAGCAAGAACACCAGTCGCAAAGAAATTTATGATTGGTTTGTGGAATTCACCAACGATCCAAGTGTTGTACTGGGCGAAGGTGCATTTGTTGATGCATATGATGCAGATGGTTTAGAAAACTCAATGAAAACCAAAGCTGAACATTTTGCTTTTAGACAACGTGCTTTCGGAGAAATTTATGGCTCCGCTGGTGATATTGGATTCACCGGCATCCTACAAAAAGTAGATAATTTTACTGAAGCTGTGCTTACACATAAAAATGCAGAATTTTTAGGGCAGAAATGCGGTATGGACGACGAGGGTGTTATAGCATTTGACCTAAAAGGCAATGTTATTACCTGTCAAAACGTCAGTGCATTGGAGATTGGCAAAAACGGTGAATCGCATCTGGGTGGAAACCTTGCAGATCTAGACAGTGTGGAAATCAAAACTGCCACTCACTGGAGCAATCGTAAAGAATGTAGCGGTTGCCCAGTGCTACATATTTGTCAAGGGGCTTGTATGTTCCTAGACGGTGAATATTGGACTGCCAGTTGCAACAATGCATATAGTGATGCTATTCCCCTGTTTGCCACCAGCATTATGAAAATAACCAACGGGTATATTCCTATGACTGTAAAAAGTGAAGAATTGCCCTTAGAAAGACAGGATATCTTTGGGACTATGATGAAACACCAAGAATGGACACCAAAAAAGATAATCCCCATCAAAGTTGTAAGCGAAAAAGTAGCTGTTATTGACAATGTCGAAGTCTACGGACAAAGCACTGTGATAAATAGTTAAAGAGAGCACAAGGAGCCATAAAATGAATTTGTATATTTCCACACATTGTCGTAGATATTATGCTGTTGAAGCAGTTGTTACCTCTGAAGGGATCGAATATAAAACTTATCCAGCATATCTAATATCAGAACTGAAAAAATACTGGGCCTCCTTGGCAAACAGTGGTATTCCGGGTACTTTGATTTTTGATGATCAACATCCTATGATTACCCCTGATATGAAACCACTGTGGACTACAGATACTGTTGCTGTGTATGATGTGCAAGTTGCAAACAACACCTATACCAGCGGAGTTATAGATTTTCAATTGGATATAAAAAATAATAATGATTATAGCGATCATGCACAATACGATATATATTCTCCAGGGTGCCTGGCTGTAACAACGGTATTTGACGAACATAGAGACAAACATAGCAATGATATTATGAGCTATAGCGCAATGACCAAAGCACAGACAGTATCCAACGGTATATCTAGAGGCTACATGATTCCGATACATAACTCTGTGGCACAAACATCTCATTCAAGAATGAAGCCGCATGTGCATCAGCGTTTGACAGGCAATGCACCTATGATCAGCATCATGGTTCCACTAGCAGACATGGACCCAACAGATTGGGAGATTGTGTTCACTGTGGCAGAAGAAGGACTGCTACGTGTGAACGGCAATACTGTTGAACCAATTCCAGTGGGATACCTATTGAATCATATGCCTAAAGTATGGTTTAAGAAAAACACTGCCACCGTAAACACTAATAATTTTGTTGATTTAGAATTTTATTTAGGCACTGCTAGCGGAAGCCCGATTACTGGCCACGATGCAACAGTGTATATCAAAACCACTGGCGGCCAACTCAATAAAACTCAAGTGCGAACAGTTAACGGAGAAGGTAAAGTGAAACTGATTTCAAATCATTTGGAATCAGGCGATGTTATCAAAGTAAGTGTTGGCTTTCAATACTATTCCGGCACAGATGATTGTATTGTTACAGTCAAATAACATGGCATGAAACTGGCCATAATAGGCGATGGCAAAGCCAGTGCCATAGCAATACTAACAGTTCTAGATCTAGTAAAAAATAAAAATTACACAGATCTAGAACTTTTTATTTTGCACGATACTATACGTGCCAACGACCAGTTGGCAACCGCTGCCAATCCTGTGTTAAATCGATTGCTCAAAAATGTGATTAACTTTAATGATCACGCGGACATTAAAAAAATACAAGGCAGCATGAGACTAGGAATCAGCCACACGTGGCACGATGACTCGTTGGCCAAATGCTGGATACAATCTCCAAGTCCGGGTCTACATTTTAATGGTAATATTTTCTTTGATTTTGTAGTAGAGTCAGTATGTAATCTTTATGCGAATGTCACTTATCAAACTGGGAAAATGCGAAAATTAAATCAGTCTGATCAGTATGCCACGGTGTCACTGGACGAAACTGAATTGCTATTTGATTATGTAATAGACACAACCGGATTAGATCAGACCAATTATACAGTACCGGACTTTGCTCCAGTAGACAAAATAATAACAGCCGAAACTAAAAATTCCTATAATGAATCGCATACATCGATTACATTCCATGACAATGGCTACAGTTTAGGAATACCACTAGTAGGCAAGAAAGTTGTATATTATTTTTATAACAGTAAAATTATCAATGTAGATCAAGCAGTGGACAATTTTAATCAAATTGCCAGTTTAAATACCGATCCTCAATTGAAAGATTTCAATCCCAGATATAAAAAATACAGTATAAATGATAGAATCATATATGCAGGACCCGGTTTGTTCTATATGGAGCCAATACAGGCATTGCCCTTTCACTTTTATCAAGATACAATAAAAATAATATTGTCTAATCTCATGTTAGAAAATTATAACAAATCGTTAGACATAGAAGCTAATCAAGGTTATATTACCAACATGGAATTAAAACAAGACTTGATTGCACTTACCTATCATAATAAAAATAATTATTCATCAGAATTTTGGAAACAAGCTAGAGATAACAGTAAAAAATACTTGTCGCAGTCAGAGCATTTTAAAAAATTTGTAGATAATTATAAAAATACAGGTAATTTAGAATATGATTTGCATGACAACAAAGTGGCCGTGAAATATATCACAGGCTTGGGCATAGATCTAGATAAGATCTACTAAATCAAATACAGTTTGCAATTTGGTACGTATAGTTTTACTGCTAAAACTGTTTCGTAACCCTTGATGTAGGGGTTTAGGTGCGCGGTCGATCACGGTCCACGCCCATCCCAGGTGTTCATCGCTCAATATGGGAACAAATTCCGTTTCAACCACGCACAGATATGTGTGAAAATTAAACACACGGTCGTTGGATACAAATGTTTCTAACGGAATAGTTTTAAGTAGTGATGGTATACTGCCAATTTCTTCTGTAATTTCACGTTGAAGTCCTTGCCATGGAGTTTCGCCATGCACATTGGTACCACCCACTAAACCCCACGTGCCTTCATGTTTGCCTGATTTCTTTTGCAATAGCAAAAATCTCTTGGTGGCCTTGGCATAGAACAGCGCACCACTACAAACTATTTGGTCTTTTATAATACGATTTTCCATTGGTCAGATCTATATTCACCTTCAAAGCTCTTGACCCATGAAACACCGTTCCATAAGTATTGAACTCCAGTGTATATATTCGTTTGCCAGACCATGGTGTTGGTTTCTTGAGCACTGTGAAATATCACTTGCCATGCGCTTCCGGTATATTCTATAATATCGTTGGCTTTTGCCACTAAACTGCCCCATGTGATTGCAGGATCAGTGTTATCTGTACTGCCTATATCTTCTATTACGAGATAACGAGTGCCAGCGGCCACTGTACCAAGGTTATATGTTAGTGGGTTAATGATGGCATCAAATGTACCAGGGCTGGCAGGCCTATTGGATGATGCGGCATTGTAATGTGACACGTCGTAACTCAGATAACCACTGCTGTCAATGCCAGTGTTTGATGTGAGACTATCGGGATTATAATTAACAGTGAGTTTGGTTGAATCCAACGAATTGATAGCAACAGTGCCTATAACGTAGGTGCCATTGGGTTGTTGCAAATACAATGTACTACTGCCGGCAGCATATTGTCCTGGATATTGACTAAACAACACGTTCCAGTCTATGGCATTTCCGGTAGGTGTGGGTATGCCTAAAGTGGGCTCCATGGGGTTGAAGCCATCTGTTTGATTTAGCAAAACAGCTTGACCATTGTATACCTGTATGGTATAACCTGTAATAGTTGTGGTCTCTGTGGCCAACAGCGGATTAAAAGCAGTGGTGCCACCGTCGCTTTGTACAGCAGGATCAATACCCAACCCATTTTCATATCCAGTTGGATATGTGTTGGATCCGTTGTACACACTGGCAATGATTTTTGTAATAACTCCAAGATGTTTGACTTTGACTGGGGGACTGATCCATATGGGGCTATCAAGTGTTAGGCTAGCAACTTCAATAGGAGTGTCGTTGCCCACTGGAACTTGTCTACTGCTCCAATTTATCGCCCCCAAATTCAATACACTTATACTGGTCCAATCAATGTAGTTGTCTGTGGTTTGCAATTCCAAACTGGGATTGAACAACACTAAAATTTGCTCTAGGATCTGTAATTTTTGTTCTGTGCTACTGCTCCAGATGTCGCATTTCATGGTCAATTTGTATGGCGTTGGCATCAGTCGTTCCACAGTATAGTTACGACCTTGCCCTGTGGTATATTGCCCACTGTTATTAACGTCACGCTCTCTAAAATTCAATTTGCTAACAAATGATTGATCTGCCAAACGATCTCTATCAAGATCCAAACCGCTGATATAGATGCTTATTCTTGGCACACTATTGACCACGTTTTCGCTGTTTTGTCTAATGATGCTGGCAACTGCTCGATCCGGATCACCGTACATGACAGGCACTTGATGCAAACTGCCGTCGCCGTATTTCACAACAAAATTACTAAACGCACGAATAGTTTGTGTAAGATAACGTCTTACCTGACCATCATAAAAAAACTGCATTATAGATCCGCCCTGGGTTTGAGTGCTTTGCTAAGACTGTTTCGTTGAGCATCTCGTGTGTTATATAGTGAAACAGTGTATTGACCGCTGTATAGAATGGTTTGCTGTTGAGCACTTATGATAGGTAATGTGATTCTCAAACAAGCAGTCACAGTTCCAGTAATACTGGTGTAATTGTATGTGGAATACAAGGCTGGATAATCAGCCAAAGCATATTCTAGGGTAGTTACACCTATCTTGATCACAACATACGGAGCAGTACTGCCTAAGGAATACAATATTCTTGTGGAAATAGTTGCCGCACCCGCTGTTAACGATATCACATCGCTGGCCAGCTGATTGTTGTATGTGTAATTGTTGTTGTTGATAAAACTGGTCTTGAGTGTGTTTCGTGTATCAGTATTGGTCATGTCCATGCGCACACTGTCCTCAACTTTGACCCATGTTTGTCCCGTGCCGTCAAAACGGAATAATCTGTTGGGTAAAAAATCCGTTCTCAAAAAGAAATCATTCGCCGCAGGCGCATTTGGAAATTGTACTCCAAATCCAAATGCATAGCCATTTTGCGGATATCCATCGCCCACCAAGTAACCGGTATATCCAGTACGTACAGGCACATCGCTCACGCTACTTGCTAGATAGCTGGTGTTGCTACCATCCAGTGTTGTTTCATCCACTGATGTCAATAGCGGTTTACCGTTGGCTGGGTCAACTGCCAGCGTGTAGAACTGTCTAGTTTCGTAACCGCTCTTTGGAGCGTCTGCTTGTGCCTGGGCCACCACTTGATTGTTGATTTGTATTTCTTTGTTGTAAGTGCTTAACAAATCACGCAATGTGGTGTTGGCTACTGGATCGCCGTTGGCATCTTTTGCCTGTTCATTGAATATGCTGGCAAATTTCTGGTTGTCTGTGATACGCTTGATTCGTAATCTAAATAGATGCGGGAACCATGTGACACTAAAACCCTCGCTGGCACGACCCACATCTTCTATCACATAGTATCTTGGTAAACTGAAATCAAAATCATTAAGCGCAAAATCATCTCGCAGATGCGGTAGTTCTATTACATCTCCGCTGATAGGTTTACGACCAACATATTTTACAAAATCATTTATATGCACAGTCATGTATAGAGTATCGTTGTCTATAAACAGGCCAAACTGACTTAGATTAAAGTCGATATTTTGTACATTATAAATGCCACGGATTCTATAGATTTGTGTGTCGTATGTGCTGTCACGATTTTCTAAAAAAAGCAAGTCTTGAATATTACCCACACTGGTATTAGCATATACTGGACGATCTGCTATGTTAGCTTCTGTATTATTTGCACCTAAATATTTGTGAATATATACGTCTGTTCCGCCAGCCTGAAACATCTCGCTGGCTTGACGATCTATAAACTTATAGTCGTTACTTTTCTCTGGTCTATATAGGGATAATCTTGGCATATGATATTTATCGCCAGCTAAATATACTAGGAGAACAAAAACATGGATGATTTAGCACCGTCAGTAGCGTCAAATTCGACAGCAGAACGCAACAAAGTATTTGATTATATCAGAACTATGTTGGGCGATGGCATGATTGAAGTTGAGCTAGATCCTATACATTACGAAACAGCACTAGATCGTGCGTTAAATCGCTTTAGACAACGCAGTCCAAATGCTGTGGAAGAAAGCTATTTGTTCTTGGAATTAATACAGGATCAAAATGAATACAGATTACCCGATGAAGTTATTACAGTGCGTCAAGTATTCCGTCGCGCTATTGGGTCTCGTAGCGGTATTGGTGCTGGCGGCAGTTTGTTCGAACCCTTCAACTTGGCATATACAAATACATATTTGATGTCAGGTAGTATGATGGGCGGACTTGCAACTTATGATGCATTTGCAGGCTATCAAAAATTAGTAGGACGTATGTTTGGTAGTTACATAGAATTTCTATGGAAGCCCACCAGCCATTTACTAGATATTTTACAACGACCATTTGCACAGGGCGAACAAATCTTAATACAGAGTTATAATTTTCGTCCTGACTGGGTGTTACTGCAAGATGTTTACGCTAAACAATGGCTCAAAGATTATGCACTTGCCACAGCTAAAGAAATGTTGGGAGAAGCTCGCAGTAAATTCGGCAGTATCGCCGGCCCTGGCAGTGCTATCACATTGAACGGCACTGCACTAAAGAGTGAATCCAAAGACGCATTGGAAAAACTAGATAAAGAATTAGAGAATCTCGTGTCCGGCGGCACCGGATATTACATGGTAATTGGCTAAAAATAATTTGACCTTGTAACAAAACTGTTATATACTAGCACTACATTAAGAGGTGCTATATGATCATAGGTGTGTGCGGTTTTATTGGTTCTGGCAAAGACACTGTTGCCGATTATCTCACTAACTTTCACGGATTTAGACGAGAATCGTTTGCCAACAGTCTTAAAGATGCAGTGAGTGCGGTATTTGGTTGGGATCGTACCATGCTGGAAGGTCGTACAAAACAGGCTCGTGAATGGCGTGAACAGGTAGATCCTTGGTGGGCGGAACGACTGGGCATGCCACATTTAACCCCCCGCTGGATCTTGCAATACTGGGGCACAGAAGTTTGCCGTCAGGGATTCCACGATGACATGTGGATTGCGGCACTGGAAAACAAACTGCGTACAAGTACAGATAATATTGTTATTTCTGATTGTCGTTTCCCAAATGAAATTAAATCAATCAAAAGTGCAGGCGGCCAGATTGTGTGTGTGGAACGTGGCATGCGGCCGCACTGGTATGATATTGCTTTGCAGGCAAATCGAGGCAGCGCCAATGCCCGGGATTGGTTAAAAACTGAAATGATCCATGCAAGTGAAACCAGTTGGGTTGGTACTAATTTTGATGCGGTTCTGGATAATAACGGCACTATCGAAGACTTGTTTTCGCAAGTCAAAGATCTGGTACAAGATCCCCTTGTCGCCATTGGTGCCCTTCTCGATGAAGAACCCGTTGACAGTTGGCGCACACTGTCTTTAAGTTAGTGTGTTTGCAATTATTTAAATCACCGTCCACATGAAATACTGCAAAGATATCTAGGTACGGTGATTTATATCCACATTTGTCGCAGGAATTTTTGATTCGATAGCCGGCTTTTAACCACCTGGGAACTTTGACTCCGCGTAAACAATGCCCACACTGAGTTCTATAGTAGGGTTTTTTGTTTTTATAATAGTTAATGGCTACTGGATGTAGTCCGCACAAGCACAAAGGTCGCATACGATTATTTAAGCCTTTTTGCCACCTTTTCTCGAGGCTATTACAGCTACAAATTAATCAAAAGCCATAAATACATGAACAACATGTCATCATGGAGATCATACAATGGCCATACTTCAGTCACCAGGCGTTAGCGTAACAGTAGTAGACGAAAGTTTCTACACACCAGCCGCGCCAGGCACCGTACCTTTAATCGTAATTGCTACAGAATCAAATAAACAAAATGCTGCCGGCACAGGTATTGCACCGGGCACATTGGCAGCCAATGCAGGAACAGTTTATTTGCTAACAAGTCAAATGGATCTGGGAGCCACTTTTGGTATTCCTATGTTCCAGACTGATGCAGAAAATAACCCTGTACATGCAAGTGAAGTTAATGAATACGGATTACAAGCCGCTTACAGTTTTCTAGGAGTCAGTAATCAAGCATATGTAGTACGTGCTAATGTTGATCTAGGACAACTAACAGGCAGTGGCACAATTCCAGCAGGCAGTCCAGTAGACGGAACATATTGGTGGGATACTGCAACAACCAGCTTTGGCGTATTTCAGTACTCCGCTGGCGGCGATCCATCGAACACAGCATTCTATGTAAAAACAGTCAACACAATTACCAATGTGGCTTACACAACAGGATCGGGCACTTATTCTCCGCTGGGCAGTTATGGCCAAGCAGGCGATTATGCTGTAGTGGCCCTGGGTTCCACATTGCCTACCAATACCTTGTGGTTTAAAAAATACAATACACTGAGCGATGGTACTGCTGGTAGCACTGCCGGCAACAACGTTTCATGGGTAGCAGTAGGTTCAACAGCATGGACATCTGGCTGGCCAACAGCAATTGGTACAGTGGCAGGTGTAAGTTTTATCACAAGCGATACCTTGGTTATTAACGGGTACACAGTAACAGGCGCAACCACTTACGGTGGCCTAGTAACTGCAATTGGCTCAAACGTAACTGGCGTCACAGCCAGTATACAAAACGGTTTGTTGAATTTGTATTCAACTGGTGTTGATATCGTTATCAGTGGTACGCTAACCAGTGGTGCAAAAACAATCATAGCTCCTGGCACATACAAAGCTCCGGCGCTATCAATCAGCCCACACTACACTGTCCCACAATACAGTACCTATTTGAATTCCAGCACAGTGGCAGGTTATCCAACAGGCAGTTTGTGGATCAAGACAACCACTGTAAATCAAGGTGCCAACTGGGACATTGAAAAATACAATGCTACCACAAGTACATGGATTCGTCAAACAGTTAGTCAGTTGTATGCAAACAATCAATCAGCAATGGCTGCGTTGGACGTAAGCGGCGGCGGAATCAACATTCCGGTAGGACAAGTTTATATCAAGTTTAATGATACAGAAGCAAGTCCCACACAGGCTAATTTTAAGATCTATCAACGTCAAGTAACTGGGGCCACAGTAACTACATCAGCCATCATTACTTCAGGAACATTGACCAGTGGCTCAAATACATTCCAGATCACCAGCAGTCAAACCGGTAGCAGTTCATTACCATCACTGGTAACTGTGACATTCACAGCGGCTGGTACCACAGCAGATGCTAACACATTGGCTTCAGCTATCAATGCTCAAACTGTGGGATTGGTCAATATCAAAGCATCAGTGACCAGCAGTAACCAAGTGACGTTGCAACACATCTACGGCGGCGATATCAGATTGGTAGACGGTACTAATACTCCAATCACTAAACTATTCAACATAACAACAAGTGCAAACTTTGATCCAGATCCAACAAGCAATGGCAGCGATGGTAAATTCATTGTCACAGCATGGAATTGGGTGAATGGCAGCAATGTAAGTTTGGTCACTCCAAGTGCCACTGCACCAACTACCAATCCAACCAATGGTACATTATGGTACAACACCAATATTGATGTTGATATCATGGTAAATGATGGCACACGTTGGAGAGGTTATTTGACCTCTGAAGGCAAGGCCGTGGTAAATCCCGGTGTTGGTTTTGCCAGCGGTACCACAAGTACAGATCCAAATGGTCCTATCATATCTGCTACAGAACCCACTGTTCGTAGCGATGGCCTGGGATTAAATCACGGTGATATTTGGGTCAGCACAGCAGATTTAAGCAAGTTTCCAACAATTTACAAATACAATTTTTTAACTAAAAAATGGAGACTGATTGATGTAACGGATCAAACTGGCAGTTTGGGTATGTTGTTTGCAGATGCACGTTGGAGTGACAACAGTGCGAATTCAGGAGTCAGTACAGGCGCAGGCACACCAGGCACCATTGTCAGCTTGTCCGCCAGCAATTATGTAGACTTTGACGCACCAGATCCAACTGTGTATCCAAAAGGCATACTGTTGTATAACCTACGTCGTAGCGGTTTTAATGTCAAGAAATATGTAACAGGATATGTAAATACCAATGCATACAATACCAGAGTAACAGGTAGTCCGTTGATGACTAACTACAATCCGGATCGTTGGGTCACTAACTCTCCTAACAGTTACAAAGGTGTTGGACAGTTTGGTGCAAATGCTCAACGTGCAGTTGTTGTTCAAGCATTAAATGCATTGATTCAAAGTAACGATCAAATTCGCGACGAAGACAGCAGAGTATTCAACTTGCTAAGTTGCCCAGGGTATTTAGAAACTACTCCAGCACTGGTTGGATTGAACACAGATCGTGGACTGTTATCGTTTATCGTAGCAGATGCTCCAGCACATTTGACTCCAGATGCAACATCATTGAGTAACTGGGGCAACAACGTAAACAAAGCAACTGTGGATGGTCCAGACGGGCTTATTGAAAATCATGCATACTCAGCAGTTTACTATCCATGGGGCTACACAACTGACCTAATGGGCAACAACATTGTTGTTCCCCCAAGCCATATCATGTTACGCACAATCGCACTCAGCGACAATGTGAGTTACCCATGGTTTGCACCAGCTGGTGTACGTCGTGGCGGAGTTACAAATGCCAGTAGTGTTGGCTATGTCAACGCCGCAACAGGTGAATTTGAAACTGTGGCATTGAATGCCGGACAGCGCGACACATTGTCAGCGGTACATGTGAACCCAATCACATATATTGGCGGTGTTGGTTTAGTAGCATACGGACAAAAGACTCGACAACTGGTAGCTAGTTCGTTGGATCGTATCAACGTGGCACGTTTGGTAATTTACTTGCGTTATCAACTGAACACAATTTCCAAGCCGTTTATATTTGAACCCAACGATACGATTACTCGTAACACAATTAAACAACAGATTGAAAAACTATTGCTTAACCTAACAGCAGAACGTGCTCTATATGACTTCTTAGTTGTATGTGACAGTTCAAACAACACACCAAGCAGAATTGATGCTAATGAGCTACATGTAGATATAGCCATTGAACCAGTTAAAGCTGTGGAATTCATCTATATTCCACTACGTTTAGAAAATACTGGCGCAATCAAAGGTCTGAGCAAATAATAGGAGATTATAATGGCAATTGCGGCACTATCAAACTTTACGGTACCACTAGCTTCGGATCAAAGCGCAAGTTCACAGGGCATGTTGATGCCCAAGTTGAAATATCGTTTTAGAATTTCATTTGAAAACTTCGGAGTAAGTACACCAACAACAGAATTGACCAAACAGGTTGCAGAAGCGGCTCGTCCAAAAGTTGAATTTGAAAATCAAACCATTGACATTTACAACAGCAAAGTATACTTTGCCGGTAAACCCAAGTGGAGTCCAATCGCAATCAAATTGCGTGACGATGTAACCAATGCTGTTAGCAAATTGGTTGGTGAACAGAATCAGAAACAGTTTGACTTCTTTGAACAGAGTTCAGCGGCTTCAGCTGGTGATTACAAGTTTACCATGCGTATTGAAATCCTAGACGGTGGCAACGGCACCAGCACTCCTAACGTTCTTGAAACTTGGATCTGTTATGGTTGCTATATCCAGAGCACCAACTGGAACGATTTGAAGTATAGCGAGCAAGGTCCAGTATTGATTGATTTGAGCATTCAATTTGACAATGCTGTACAAGCACCAAGCGAATTGGCTATCGGTAGTCCAACATCAGTTCAGACTAATCGCGGCAATAACACCAACGCATTGGGCGGTTAATATTTAATAAGCCTACGAAAGTAGGCTTTTTAATGGTTGCTCATTAACTACGTACTTTATATATTAAATAAATAATAGTATGTCCTTCACCTCTAACCCCAATTTAAAACATGATCCTGCACTTAATTTCCGAGATCAGCGCCATGCCAGTAGGCTGTTTACAGCAGATCAGTTTAGGCTTGCACCCAAACAAAATTTCCTATTTCATGTGGCATTTGGCATCAACAAGGCGGCACTGATAAATTCAGAACTGGTACAGCGATACGGCAATGAAATTAACATGCTGGTGAAGAGTGCAGACTTACCAAACATCACACTAAAAGTAGATACTGTGCATCAGTACAACAGAAAAAAGAATGTGCAATACATAAGTGAATTTACAGATTTGAGTATCAAGTTCCATGACGACAATATGGGATTGATTAATCATCTTTGGCAAAATTACTACACTTACTATTATGCAGATCCGAGATCTGCCACAGTCAATGGATCATACACTAGAAATGCTACAAAAAACAGTAATTTTATTCCAACAGCATACGGCTTGGATAATAAAAGCACACGACCATTCTTTGATTACATAAAAATATATCAAATGGCTCGCCATGAATATGTTGAATATTTTTTGCATAATCCAATCATTACCAACTGGAATCACAACAAACTGGATTACAGTCAGGGTAATACTCCGCATGATTTTGATATGAAAATAAAATACGAAGCAGTGAGCTATAGTCAAGGCAGTGTTAACGCTCAAAACGATGCTCCTGAAGGATTTGGCCAAACACATTATGATTTCACGCCCAGTCCGCTAAGTGGCATCAATCCTGATCCCAGTACAATAAGTCCCAGCTTTGTAGCGGCATTGGATATTGAAACTATTGCTCCTGGAATTATTAACAATGTGATAAAGCAAATCAATACAGCACAGAACACAAAACAATCTTCAGCACCGCCATCAGCTAATCTAACAACTTCAGCCAATACTCAAAGCACTGGCGGATTGCAAGGATATGCATTTCCGCAAAGTAGTAATACAAACAAGGCCACATAATGATGATTAATAACTTACCTAATACTACTAACGGTCCAGTTGCAGTCAAACAGTTTTTTGACAATTATTTTACAGGGACCGTTACATTTCCTGCAAATCAGATTGATGCCACCACTGCATTCTTTACCAAACGAGGATTTGATAAAGTCAGCGCCGCAAGCACTGCAATTATTTTACTTAACCAAGCCAAAGCAGAAAGTGTCAGTGTGTTCACATTGTTAGACAAGTTTAAAAGTCTTACCGATGTACAACTCAATCAAATTATTGTACAAGTGTTGAACGCATACAGAGAAAAAACCAGTTTACTAGGTTATAGAACTGCCATGCAAACTGATACATTTGAAGCTCGTAATATTTTAGTGTAATGGCCAGCAAATTTGCACGTGGTAAGTTTACCATGACAACTCCTGAAAAATATGTAGGTACCAAGATGCCCACATATCGCAGTAGTTGGGAACTCACATTCATGAGATTCTGCGATACAAATCCCAGTATCTTAAAATGGGCCAGCGAAGCAATACAAATTCCCTACAAAGATCCCTTGACTGGCAAGAGCACAGTGTATGTGCCTGATTTTTTTATACAGTACGTGGACAAGCAAGGACGCATGCTGACAGAACTGATAGAAATAAAACCCAGCAGTCAGCAGATACTGGAGCGGGTGGGCAAGAACAAATTCAATCAAATGCAGTTTGTCAAGAATCAAGCCAAATGGGCTGCCGCTGGTGCCTGGTGCAAACAGCAAGGATTGCGATTCAGAATACTGAATGAAAATGATATATTCCATGTTTGATCTGGATAAGTAATTGTATGACTAAAAAACTAGAGGAAGTGTTGAATCTTCCAGAAAACAAAAAGATCATCAAGGACGAAGAAAAGCGTCAAGTAAAAGCTGAAGTTGCACAGCCATTTCTTCGTGATATGCAAGAGTTTGATAAAATATCAGCCGCACTACCGCAAGTCAAAGGCTTGGGCGATTTGGGCGATAGCGAACTGGATGCCTTGGCACAAAAAGCTCAGGACGCTTATGAAGACATAATGGATCTTGGTATGAATGTGGAAGCCAGATACAGCGGCAGATTGTTTGAAGTGGCTGCCAGCATGCTGGGTCATGCTATACAAGCCAAAACTGCCAAACTGGATAAGAAATTAAAAATGGTTGATTTACAGCTGAAAAAGCAGAAAATTGACCAAGACGCTATGGGCATCGACGACAGTGTGACACTTCAGGGCGAAGGTGTAATTGTTACAGATCGCAATAGCCTATTAGAAAAATTAAAGAATTTAAAATAAATACATGACTAGGATCCTAACATGAAATCATTTACCGAATACTTAACAGAGAGTAAAAAAGTTTACCAATTCAAGGTAAAAATTGCTGGCGAACACCCCAACAATGCAGTTGAACAACTTAAAGGGTCTTTGGACCAATTCCATGTTAGTAGCGTTAGCAAAGGCGGCACTACACCAATTCAAGAACGTCACAGTGAATTTCCAGAGCATGCTAACATCGGTATGACCATTTATGACGTGACTACAGATTATCCAGCAACTGCCATGCAAATTCGTGATATGGTTGCAACTGGACTAGGTATTACACACAGCCACGTGGTTGTGCGTAACATGGCAGAAGAACGTGAATACGAAATTAATCACGAACATGATGATCGCACACATACTGCCTTAGTGGGTACAACACAATCACCTAGCAATCATGGCGACATGATCAACGACACATACAAATATAATTTGCTTAAAGAACTAGGCAAAGAAAAACATTCCATGACGCAGGTCAAAGGATTTAATGACCAAATTTTAGCCAAGAGTGCTCCGGGGCCGGCTAAAGAATATGGCAAGAACAAAACAACAACTAAAAAATCTGGGACTATAAGTGCTATTGGCACCAAACAGAATAAAATCCCTGATCCAATGAAGGGAGCAAAATAATGCAGTTATACGATTTGATAGCAAAATTAAAAACAATTGAAGAAGATACTGCTAGTATCGGCGGAACTACAGTTCAGGATCCAAGAAATCCAGATATGATTACTTGGACCGATCTATTACAAAAGGGAATGTCCAACCAGATGATTCAAGCCAAATACCCAGGTTTAGATCCTAAACAAGGTTTAGTTTCTATTTGGCGACTACAGCAACAAGTTAATAAAACATATCCAGATATTAAATTTCGTCGTACCGACGGGAGTGTGGGGTTTGATGGCCGCAATGGTCCAGATACGATTGCACAATTTGAAAAAGCTCTCAAGTACGAAGAGATGAAAAAACAACAAGCCGGCGACACGCTGGCCGCACAAACTCCAGACAATTATAATAGCGGCTATAATTTAGTTGACAACTTAAAAAAATGGGTAAGTGCAAATGTCATTGCTCCAATAACTGGTGCTAGCGATGCATATAATGATGCGTCTAGGCGTGTTCCACACCCGCAGACTGCCAATAATTCACCTATGGAAAGTATTCATAGTTTAGCAGAAAAAATGCGTAGATTAGATGAAGGTTTGGAAATTATGCCTATGATGCCAGGACATTCAGACCATCAACCCGACAATGTGTCCATGAGTATCAATGTCAACGGTCAAGGCGAAGGCGGCATCCGTAGCATTATGAATATTCTACGCGACATAGAAGGCAATAACAGTCACGGCGCACCAAGTCACGAACATGATCCAAAAGAGCCGCTAATTGGCGACATGGTAAAAGACATGCACGATGATATTGATAATGATAACGGCGAAGAAAGTCCACTATCAGATGCTCCAGAAGAAGAAATGGAAGAAGGTAACGAGAATGACGATGCAGAAATATGGGCAAATAGTGCTCACGGTGATGCGGGGCATCATACGCACGGAGTTGATGCAGTCACATTCAGCGGTGATGACATGAACAGCAAAGGTAAGATTAGTCCAGTAAGTCGCGCACCAGGTACCAACCCATTACGTGAACCAAGTAATTTTGATGAATCATTAGTTCGTAGATTGCAAGAGCACTACGAACAAATTAAAAACAATTAAGTTTCGTCGCAGTTAGCACTCTGTAACCAGTGCCAAATAGACCCTCCGGGGTCTATTTTTTTGATTAAATAAACATATGGCCAAATCACTAGACGGCGTCTTAACCAAAAAGGCGCACAGCAAAGAAAAGTTCACGGAAGAACAAGTACAGCATTTGCTGGCATGTTCTGACCCTAAGAATGGGTATGCGCACTTTGCTAGAAACTTCTTTCACATACAGCATCCTGTCAAAGGCAAGATGATGTTCCAACCGTTTGAATATCAAGATAGACTACTGCAAAGTTATCACAATTTTAGATTCAACATAAACATGTTACCACGTCAAAGTGGCAAGACCACTTGTGCGTCAGCATACTTGCTTTGGTTTGCCATGTTCCATCCGGATCAGACCATTCTGGTGGCTGCACACAAGTACACAGGCTCGCAGGAAATTATGCAACGTATCCGTTATGGATATGAATTGTGCCCAGATTTTTTAAGGGCAGGAGTTGTGAGTTATAACAAAGGGAGTATAGATTTTGACAACGGATCACGAATTGTATCAGCTACTACTACTGGTAATACCGGTCGTGGTATGTCCATATCCTTATTATATTGCGATGAGTTTGCTTTCGTACAGCCTAACATTGCTACGGAATTTTGGACCTCAATATCACCAACCCTGGCAACTGGCGGACGAGCAATCATTACTTCAACACCCAACAGTGACGAAGACGAATTTGCCATCATCTGGAAAGAAAGTCAAAACCTCTTAGACGAATATGGCAACGAACGCACGGACGGCCTGGGACTTAATGGGTTCCACGGGTTTCGTGCAGAATGGCACGAACATCCAGATCGAGATGATGCATGGAAAGCAGTTGAGATGGGCCGTATTGGAGAAGAACGTTTCCGTCGTGAGTATGGATGCGAATTTTTAGTTTATGACGAAACATTGATCAGTAGTCTCAAACTAGCAGAAATGTTAGGTAAAGAACCTGCGTTCAAAATGGGCCAAGTGCGCTGGTACAAGAAACCCACATCTGGCAATGTGTATTTGTGTGCGTTAGATCCCAGTTTAGGAACAGGCGGCGATTACGGTGCTATTGAGGTATTTGAAATGCCCAGCTTTGTGCAGGTAGCCGAGTGGCAACACAACATCACACCCATCCAAGGGCAAGTTAAGATATTTAGAGATATCTTAAAATACATACAAGATGAAATTGGCGGCATAGAAAGTTTTGATCAGATCTACTGGAGTGTAGAAAATAACACTGTAGGCGAAAGTGCGTTGGTAGTTATTGATAATCTAGGAGAAGAAACATTTCCTGGTATATTTTTAAGCGAACCCATACGCAAAGGCAATGTGCGCAAATTCCGCAAGGGTTTTAACACCACATTTGGCAACAAGATCAGCAGTTGTGCCAAGGTGAAATTCCTTATAGAAGAGGAAAAAATGGTGATAAACAGTCGCAGTCTGATCAGTGAACTAAAGACTTATGTTGCGGCAGGCACCAGCTTCAAGGCCAAAATTGGCGAACACGACGACTTGGTAGCGGCACTGCTTCTAGTGGTACGTATGGGTAATGTGCTGGCAGAATGGGATCCGGAAGTGTTTGAACACTTAAAGGTAACTAGCGACTGGGAATCAGATCCTGATTTTGAGCCGCCATTGCCTATATTCATATCAACCGGTCTGTGATAAATATATCATGAACATCAACTTGAATAGAATTGCCAAGGATCTGTACGGTAAGATCGAAACACGATTTAGCGACATCAAAATCGGTGATGAAAATGCCGAAGTTTTAAGTAAAAAGACAGATATTCCCGAAGCACGTTTCTTTGAGTTTGAGTACAAGCACAATGGTGTTCCTTTAGGCACAATTACAATTACACTGGATGAAGATGACGGTGTAGTTGTACAAATCAGCGGAAACTTAGCTGAGAAGAAACACCCAGGCGCTTTTAAATTTATTCGTGGTCTACGACAATTTGCTAAAGACAGATTACTGAACTTTGATGTACAAAACATCGGCAAAGATAATTTAGACAAACGTGATTATGAATTTCAAGCCAAACCCAAGGAAGAAACGATGGACCCGATTATGGAAAGTAAACTATATGGTACTAATAAAATAAGTTACCAAGATTTAGGAGAAGCTAGACTAGTAATCAAACACAGTCAGCCTGTTAACCTTGATCTAGCCGCTGGCCGTACAATGCATATCGAAGGCATTTACATTGAAAATACAGAAGGCGAACGTTTCCGTTATCCATACAAACATCTTAATGGCGCTCGCGCACTAGCAGAACATATCAAACACGGTGGCAATCCTTATGATGCTATTGGTAAACATATTTGCGGACTGAGTGAAGAACTGGCACAACTGCGCAAGTTCAAAGGATATGTTGGTCGCAATGAAGCATTATCAGAAGCAATGGGCGACATTACTAGTAAAGTATTTGAACGTATTGAACAAGTTAAAAAAGAAGTCAACATGCTACAACGTAGCAGTTATTACGAACAATTTGCAGAGTCATTTGAAGATCGTGAAGAACAAATGATTCCAGAAGATATCATGAGTGACTGGATTGATCGATTGACAATCCGCACATTTAATGAAGAATTAAAAACAGCGTTTCCTTACATCTTTAAACTGGTAAGTGAAACTGATATTCCAGTCAAAAACATATCGCCTGATGAAATGTTAGACGAACTGCGCTCAGAAGAAAAAGACAAAGACGGCAAAGTGATTCGTTGGAAGGAAGAAGGCGAGTGGAAAAAATCTGAAAAGAAAGATCCTAAAGGTAAGATTTTTAACCTAAGCGACAAAGCTCGTCGCGAAACAGAAAAGATGTCTAAAGAAGTTTCTGAAGGCGGCTGGACCTTACCACCGGCAGACGCTAGCCCAGAAGAAGCAGATGCTATAATGAAAAAGAATCAAGCTAGTCAAGATTATATTAATAAAACTGTTAGCCAAAATATGAATCAAAAAGATTTAGGCGATGGATTTATGTTAACCTCTATTGATGCATTTGGTGAACAACGCTCTGCCATCTTAGATACCCAAAGCAATACATATTTTATACTCAATTTAACTAAAGATGGTTCGGCTATTGCTAGGACTCCTGCGACTTATCTTACTATAAAAGATGGAAAAACAGGATCAAGCATGGGTGGGCCTAAAACTAATGCGGCATTTGAAAAAGCAGGGTTGACTCGAGCGAAGCCAACTCCACCAACACAACCAGCCGCACCGACATTGGAAGATCAGTTTGAAAGTTTCTTGGATGGCATTGTCAACGAAGACGAAAGTGATCAAGAAGGCCATAACACATTGTTCAGTAAAGATGTAAGTGTACGAACACAAGCTATTGAAAATTTAAAAGATGCGTTAGGCAATGAAATGCTCACTGTGCAAACAGCACCAGACGAATTAAAATCCTTGTTGCCCATGGATCAATTTCAAGAATATCTAGAAGATCAGGATCAGGATGCCGGCCCAGAAGTGGTCAAGAGTCTTGTGGTGAATTACTTGAACGATTTGTCAGACGGCAAACTTGACAATCCGTTGCTGGGTCACAACGCCGCAGAAATCGCATCCATGATCATTGATCAAGTGAAACTTACTGACGTTGACAAAGATCTACCACAGGATCTACCACCAGCAGATGCCGGCACACCTGCTCCACCCGCACCAGCACCGGACATGGGTGCAATGCCTCCACCAGCACCGGACATGGGTGCAATGCCTCCACCAGCACCGGACATGGGTGCAATGCCTCCACCAGCACCAGGAGCACCTCCTCCGTTACGCGAAGGGCAGTTGGCCAAGATGAAAGCCAAATTCATCCGTGCCAAGGAACAAGGTGCCACGTTGGAAACCACCATGGACTTTGGTGACAGAGAATTGACACTGCATGATGCCATGAAAGAGTGTGGAATACGACCACATGATGTGGGATTCAGCAACGGTGATGAAGGTGTACAAGAAATATTGCAAAGCATAAGCGGATTCTATAATAGAAATGTCACAGAAGGCAATTTCACTATTGGCGGTACTAGAGTAAAGACCAAAATAATAAAAGCCTACAAGAATGGCGAATACGAACATGCTGATCCAGCAGACGTGAGAAAAGTATGCAAGTTAGTTGACAAACTGGATCCTCCCAGCAGTACAACGGGCGCATTATCACATATTAAAAAGCTGGCTGGGTTAAATAGTACTAGTTATAGTATGGCCGAAGATCCTGAAGAGTTCAATTTGGATACCATGTTGAAACAGTTAACCGCTTTACAGAACAATCCTCAGGCACAGGACCAGCTGGGACAACAGTTGAAACAAAAGTTCGCTACTGATATAGCGCCAAAGATGCAGGCACAGATGCCTAATCAAACAGTGGAATTTCCTGGAGGTCAGATGAACCCACAGGAAATGATGAAAGCTATCATGCAAAAAATTTCGCAGAGTCAATAAGGAAAAGAATTATGAAAAAAATAACAGAACAACAACTGATACAATCAGCAAGAAGATTACGAACTATCGTTAGAGAAGCTGATGATGATGCACCAAGTGCAACAGCTGGCCCCAAAGATGATAAACCTATAAACTATGATACGCTTGGCAATTATGTTGGCGGTGCCACTGGCACCTTTGCAGTCAGCGCTATCGCCATGCGAAGATATTGGCCTGCCGCGGCAGCATTCATTGAAAAACTTGCTCAGAGAAATATTTGGGGGAAAGCATTAAAGTATGTAGCACTACCGACTCTTGGGTGGTTGGTGGGGTCTGGCTACGGAAAAGGTGCTGGAGTAGATGTGGACGATTGGAATCAAACTATTAAAGATGTGGACCATTCGCTTGGTATATCAGGTATTCCTTTTAAACCAGACTGGATTGCCCCAGAGCTAAACCTAGCCAAATACCAAGGAAAATCTGCACAAAAAAGCACCAGCTCGGGTGTGTGGGTGGTATTAGATTCGGCGGGCCTTAAAGGAAAAATACCAACTCCAACAGTTGATAGATTGCTGGATTTGAATATAAGAATACGAGACAGTGCTCAATCGGTAGCATTATCAGAGCAACTGTTGCTTCAAATGGCGCAAGGAAAAACTACTGCGCAGACTCCAAACGGCGGCTGGAAGATTACAATAGCTGATCACGTAAATGCATTGTCAAAAGGCAATCCTACTCTGCGAGATCGACTGTATGATGACTATGTGAAAGAGCATCCAGAAGACACAACAACAGCAACTAAGAAGGCTACGTTTAAACCAGAGTATAAACCAGCGGCACAGCCGAATGGTCAGCAAAATGATGTTGCTACTCCAGCACCTGTTGTTCAGGGTTTTCCAGGTAGACAATAAGTATGGCAAAACTTTATAAAATAGTTGTGACAAGTGTGGCAGACGGCGGCCACATTCAGACTTATGATAATGTTCAGCCACCATATCCAGAGCCCGCAGCCGTAAAGGCTGATATTGAAAAAAATTATCCCAAAGCCCGTTGGGTGAAAGGTATCAATATTAATTATGTTGAAATACCATCAGGCAATAATCAAGAAACTAATGATAATGGTAGAGCTGCCGAAATTGCTCGACTTGAGGCATTGATACCAGATAGCGAAAAAACTGATCTTGGCGACAGAAAGGTCCCGGTGACAGCAGTTAATCCACAGTCAAGTACAAATCCAAAGTCAACATTTAAACGTGGTCTCGCTGAACTTGCATATGAAATAAATCAAGGTGAGACCTCTATAGAGAAATTGCTGTCACGTTCTAGCACCCGAGGATGGGACGAAGGTGATATAAATCTTCTGGTAAAATACAACCTAATCAAAGACACTAGAACCGGGTCCAACAACAGTAGCGCCAGAACTTGGAAACCAGGAACAGTGGGACGTGGCATGTCTGGTGATGAGGTCACGGCCTTACAGACAAATCTAATTGCCGGTGGATTTTTAGCTCCACAGAAAAATGGAAAAACGTCTGCTGACGGCAATTTTGGCACAGATACCGAAACCGCAGTAAAGGCGCTTCAGAAAAAACTAGGGTTTACAGGCGATGCAGTTGATGGTGCATATGGTAAAGATACCAAAAAAGCAGTAGAAGCCAACCCTGCTATATTTAAATCAGCTAGAGAGAAAGCAATTGACGCACTTGAAGCCAAATTTCCCCAAGGCCAACAGATCTCTACAGGCAAACCACCAAAATTGATTCCTCTAACAACTGTTGCCGACTGGGACACGGTGGAACCAAAACGTACATACGCCCGCATGCTTGCAATATGGGCCTATTCGATAAATCAAGATCTAAAAACAGTGGACGAATTTGCTAAGTCCTGGGGCGAATCCTCCTTGGAACTGCTTATAAAAAACAACCTGATCGATCCTGCCAAAGACACTAGACAAAAAAAATCTAATACCAGCAGTAATGGTAATACCCTTCAAATGATAATCGATCCGGCTGAAATTGCTAGACTAAACGGAAATAAAACTCAAGCAGACCAAATTAATAGATTTAGAGAATTAATTGACAAGGCCAGTACTGGCGCTCCTATACAAGAAAATCGAGATCCTGCCATATACTTTTTACACAAAATAAAATTGCTTGAAGGTATACTGCATGAAGGGATAACTCCTGCCGAAGTTCTAGAACTGGAAGATCTAGCCCAAAAATTAGGCCAGCAAGGTGCTGAAAACAATCCAGAATTGGTTAAATTGATTAATGTATATAATGGATTGAAAGCTAACGGCACTATTGCGGCCAATACTATAAAAGCACCAGCACCACCAGCAGACGGTGCGGCGGCTAGTGCAACTACGGTTGCGGCAAACGGTGCTGCCGCAACTCAAAGCTCATCGGAAGAAGATCGACGAGCTGAATCTCAAAAATTCGCAGACGAACGAGAAGCAGCCGCCGCTCAAAAATCTGCCATGGCACTTATTAGAAGTAGGGTCGTAAGTCGTTATGAAGTACCACCAGGTAAGACTGTGATTGGCAAAGAAGACGGTGTGTTCTATTATGGCGATTCAAACAATAGAGATGCTGGTAGTACTGACACCAGCACCGGTAGAGCAATAAGCATGGCCATGTACAAACAAGGAACAAACTTTGTGGACCAGCCACTGAAAGATGCCATTGCCAAGTGGCCACAGATAAAAATAGTGCAGTATGTCAAACCCGCAGGGCTGGGATTTTGGAAAGGCATGCAGGCCGCACCTACCGGATCTGCAAGTATAAAAGGGTGGGTAGCCGATGGAAACGGCACGGCTATCGATCTTGGAATTACTGATGCAGACCGCGCTACTGCACCAAAAAATCCAGATAGTTCTGTAAAACTCGGCGACCCCGGCGCCAAAGTAGATGCAACGACACCACTAAATCCAGATGGTTCTGTAAAATTAAATACATTTTCTAAAGACGTAAAAGAGTCAGTTGGTTTTCAACCAGACGAATTAAACCGTATAGTAAGTTTAGTGCATTATAGATAATAAGGAAATATCATGCCAGTAATATTAACATCAGAAGTATCATTCCAAGGATTGCAAGCCGCTTTGACGCAAGCAAGGGCGTCTCTTGATAAAGTCTATCAGATATCATCAGCCCTCCAAGCAAGAGCAAGTAAAGCAGAACAAAATACACAGGCTCCAAGCAGTGTTGATCTTGGAATTACTGATGCAGACCGCGCTACTGCACCAAGAAATCCAGATGGTTCTGTAAAACTTGAAAGTTTTGAAGAAAGCATTGCCGAAATGCGCAGGATCGCTGGACTGAGATAATTGAGTAAACCGCTCACATTTAGAGCATAATTTCTCTTGCTTTACTAAATAAAAGTGCGTACAATAACATGTATGCACTTTTTGTTTTACAGGGTGTAAAACAATATTAGGCAAACAAAGGCATATTTAAGGAGAACAATTATGGCATCTTTGGCTGAAATTAGAGCAAAACTAAAGGCATCTGAACAACGTGGTTCGGAAAACAAATCCGGTGGGGACAAATCAATTTACCCATTCTGGAATCTAAAAGAAGGCGGCGAATCTACACTTAGATTCTTACCAGACGGTAACGCTGACAACACTTTTTTCTGGGTAGAACGTGCAATGATCAAATTGCCATTCGCCGGAATCAAAGGTGAAAGCGAAAGCAAATCAATCACGGTACAAGTACCCTGCGTGGAAATGTATGGCGACACTTGCCCAATCTTGAGTGAAGTGCGTGGCTGGTTCAAAGACCCTGCACTGGAAGATATGGGTCGTAAGTACTGGAAAAAACGCAGTTACATTTTCCAAGGTTTCGTCGTTGAAGACGGACTTGGCGAACAAGCAAGTGACATTCCAGAAAATCCAATCCGCAGATTCATTATTGGTCCACAGATTTTTCAATCAATCCGTGCGGCCTTGGTGGATCCAGAATTGGAAGACTTGCCAACTGACTTGGTGCATGGCTTGGACTATCGCATGAAGAAAACTTCCAAAGGCGGCTATGCTGACTACTCAACTTCCAGTTGGGCACGTCGTGAGCGTCCTTTGAGTGATACAGAAAATGCGGCTGTCAAAACGCATGGTTTGTATAACTTGAATGACTTCTTGCCCAAGAAGCCAGGTGAAGTTGAACTCAAGGTCATGAAAGAAATGTTTGAAGCAAGTGTTGACGGCGAACCATATGACATGGATCGTTGGGGACAATACTTCAAGCCAGCAGGTATGAGCCAAAATACTGGTGATCCTGTCAAGTCAACTCCTAAAGCTACAGCACCTGTAGCGCATGACGAAGATGATGCTCCAGTGGCCAAAGCGGCTCCTGCTCCCAAGGCAGCAACTGCACCAGCTGGTGGCGAATCACGTGCCGAAGATATCTTGGCCATGATCCGTAATCGTCAAAAAGCATAATGTAAAGGGCTTCGGCCCTTTACTCATCATTTAGGAGAATTAACTTATGGCCACAAAAGCCTTCGATTTATCGAAATTTAGAAAGACCTTGACCAAATCAATTGATGGTCTCGGTGTTGGATTCAACGATCCAACAGATTGGATCAGTACCGGTAATTATACACTTAACTACTTGATCAGTGGTGACTTCCACAAAGGTATTCCTTTGGGCAAGGTCACTGTGTTTGCTGGTGAGTCGGGTGCAGGTAAAAGTTTTATCTGTTCAGGCAATCTAGTACGCAACGCACAAGCACAGGGCATCTATGTTATCTTGATTGACACAGAAAATGCACTGGACGAAACATGGCTACACGCACTTGGTGTAGACACAAGTGAAGAAAAACTTCTTAAACTCAACATGGCCATGATCGATGATGTGGCTAGAACCATTCATGAATTCATGAAAGAGTACAAAGAAATGGCAGAGCGTCCCAAAGTCTTATTTGTCATAGACTCATTGGGTATGTTGCTTACCCCTACTGACATTAACCAGTTCCAGGCTGGTGACATGAAAGGAGACATGGGCCGTAAACCTAAAGCACTCACAAGTCTTGTTCGCAACTGTGTGAACATGTTTGGCAGTTACAATGTGGGCATGGTATGTACAAACCACACCTATGCATCACAAGACATGTTTGATCCGGATGACAAGATCTCGGGCGGACAAGGCTTTGTGTATGCAAGTTCTATCGTTGTTGCCATGAAAAAACTCAAACTCAAAGAGGATGAGGATGGCAATAAAATAAGCGAGGTAATGGGCATTCGTGCATCATGCAAGATCATGAAGACTCGTTACAGCAAGCCTTTTGAAACTGTGCAAATTAAAATTCCATATGAAACTGGTATGAATCCTTATAGCGGCATGGTGGACATGTGCGAGAAGGCAGGCTTGTTGAAACAGGAAGGCAACAGACTCAAGTGGATTGATCCAGAGACAGGTGAGGAATTCAAATTCTATCGAAAAGAATGGAAAGATGATAAATTAGATATGATAATGAATAAATTTCATATCAAAACTTTGACAACAACTACCATTCCTGAGGAGATAGAAGATAATGTTGAATGAACAACAAGTCGGTGACATCTGGGTGTTCTTTACCGAATTTATTGAAAAGAAACAGTTAGAAACTGCGGCAGAGAGATATGTTGATCTACTTGCTGACTTTGGCACAACAGACAGAGTCATGCAAGGTGCGATTGGCATCGATCCGGTACTAGATCAAGCAATCGAATACTACATGGATGAAGAATCTGACGAAGACGACGTTGACGAATTGGAGTTTTAATGGGCTGGTATTCTAGTGTAGCTAAAGACATTTCTAATATACCCGATGCGGCAGAATATTTTGAAACTGAATTACTGGTGGCAAAATCTGAATGTCGTGTTAGTGGCAATATCGAACGTGCCGCGGCCGCAATGCCCGGTGTGGTTGAACAGAGATTCAGTCAACTACAGGAAATTGAAGCTATATTAGAATATCTCAACATTGAATTACGAAGATTGAAAAGCAGTCACTTTCGCAAATATCTCGAAAACTATCAACGTGCTCTCAGCAGTAGAGATTGTGAACGCTATGTTGAGGGTGAGTCGGATGTTGTTGACTTTGAAAAAATCATCAACGAATTTGCCTTGCTACGCAACAAGTGGTTGAGCATAACCAAGGCACTGGATCAAAAACAATGGATGATTACCAACATTGTTAAATTGCGTGTTGCAGGCATGGAAGATTCCAGTCTCTAATCAATTCTCCCAAAATCATCACCATAGGCCTTAAATAATACTGAGGCCTATTTTTTTCTAACCGGTTGACCTTTGAAAATAGTAAGCGTATACTTAAACATATGAACGTAGATCAGTTATTATATAAAATTATCAAAGAAGAGGAAGTGTACACTCGGGCCAATCTTAACAAGAAAGATTTTAGTACATTAACGAGTCTATATGACACTATTACTGGTAATTTTTATATTACTGAGAATCAGGCTAGACTGATTTTAAAAATTCTAAAAGAGAATCAGAAAAAATTAAGCAATTTTTCTTTGGAGATAGAGGAAGCTGTAACTACACCCGTGTGGTTAAAATTGTTCAGACCTGTAGAATCCGTAAAGAAACTTTTTATTGAAAACAATGGCACAGACGACCCGTGTTTGGTGATTGAAGTGACCTACAATTCGCAGATTAGAAAATTATTAAATGCCAAAATGTCAGTGCTGGAAGAGTTTGCCCAAGCTGAAGGGTTTAAAACATTCAAGGTGGCATTGACAGAAAAAAATATCATTACCTTGTACGAGATGTTAGAACCGTTGCAGTTTGAGATCGATTTAACCATCACAAACTATTATACCACCATAAAATCTTGGTCAAGGTCCGAAGCTGAAAATCAGTTCTTCATAGACAACATAGCCAGTAAGACCTTTCATAAACATCTTGCACAAGACATAGATACTGATATTTTTAGCAATCCACTGATCCTAGTAGACCGTAGTATGCGATATAGGTTCACAACAAATATGTCTAAAAATCACGGTGAAAACCTAACTGAACACATAGCCAATAGATCTAAAACACGAGTATGGATTGACAAGAATCAGCACTCGTTGTCTGATATTGTTACCAGTCTAAAACAACTGCATAGACTACCATTGTTGTTGGTTTTTGAAATACAAGACACAGTAAAGTTCCAAGAGCATTTGAACATACTGTCTTGTGCTTTAGAAAAGAATGAAATTATTGACAATATCGGCATTTATTTTAGGTTGGCAAATACCGAAGACGGTAAAAAATTCAACCAAGACATTGCGATCAAGCAGTATAATAAAATGCTGGATCATGCCACCCAAGTGGCTGTTGTACAGAGTGGAAAACTGCCAAAGTTTTTCTTAAAAAGTTCCTGGACACCAATGAGCATTATCAATATAGACCCGCGCCTGGGCAGTAGACACGGCAAAACTGCTGTTTATTCAAACTGCTGTGATCTTATCATAGACTACGCATCCGAACAGCCAATGGAAGAAAGTTCAAAGGCCGGCGCATGGCGGTGAAATTAATAATCAAAGACGAGGTGAATATCAAGTTTGAAAACTTGAGTCTTGATGCACGGAAAAAATTAGCCAACGCATTCAAGTATGAGGATCCCACTGCGAGATATCGTCCAGCATACAAATTAGGTCGATGGGATGGCAAAGTCAGCATGTTTGGTCTTGGCGGAAATGGCTATCTCAGTCAACTGGAGCGATGCCTAAGCATACTTGGCGACATGGACATCAGCATCGACGAACTGGATGATTTGCGTACTACCAAACAAATAACATTTGAGCCCATCAATGAAAATTACTGGGCAGAACAAGGTAAAGTGTGGCCCGAAGGACATAGATATGTTGGCCAACCTATTGTGCTTAGAGCGGATCAAGTTGAAGTGGTCAACAGATTTTTCACCAACACACAAAGTTTACAGGAAGTGGCAACTGGCGCTGGCAAAACTATTATGACAGCAACCATGTCGCATTGTTGTGAAAAATTTGGGCGCACAATCGTTATTGTACCCAACAAAGACCTTGTTACTCAAACAGAAGAGGATTTCGTTAACGTGGGATTGGATGTGGGGGTGTACTATGGCGACCGTAAAGATTTGGGACGTACTCACACTATCTGTACTTGGCAAAGTCTTAATATTTTAGATAAAAAATCCAAGAACTGGGATGCTGATATTGCTGTCACCCTGGCAGAATTTCTTGACGGTGTCAAAACTGTGATTGTTGACGAAGTGCATATGGCCAAAGCGGAAGTACTGAAAAATCTACTTACACAAAACTTATGCAACGCTCCCATACGTTGGGGTTTGACCGGAACTGTGCCTAAAGATGCATTTGAATCGGAACCCATATTTGCCAGCATCGGCCCAGTAATTGGCGGCATCAAAGCACATGAGTTACAAGAGATGGGAATATTAAGTAATTTACATGTGAATGTGTTACAATTAATAGACATACCAGAATTCAAAACATACCAAGAAGAATTAAAATATCTTGTTACTAACAAAGACAGAATGACATATTTTAGCAAATTAATTAAAGGCTTATCGGAATCAGGCAACACACTTATCCTAGTCAATAGGATTGATACAGGCAAATTACTAACAGAGATGATAGACGGTGCAGTGTTTATTTCAGGTGAAGTCAAGGGAACAAAAAGAAAAGAGGAGTACAAAGAACATGCAACAATGGATAATAAAGTTACGGTCGCGACCTATGGTGTCGCGGCTGTTGGTATCAATATACCTCGTATCTTTAACTTGGTTCTTTTGGAGCCTGGCAAATCGTTTGTCAGAGTTATTCAAAGTATAGGACGTGGTATCCGTAAGGCAGAAGACAAAGACTTTGTACAAATCTGGGACATAACTTCAACTTGTAAATTTGCAAAACGTCATCTCACAACAAGGAAGAAATTTTACAAGGACGCCAAGTATCCATTTACTTTAGAGAAAGTGGACTGGCAAAAATAAGGAATCATGCAGATACTAACATTAGACAATCAAACGTTCTCACTGAACAATTTACCAGAGGAAGTGGACGAAAATACCAGATTCGCGGTGCTGGATAACAGCAATCCCAACGAGCCAGATTTTTTCTTCATGCCGTTGATATTCCTAGAATCATTCAACGCACCTGCTATGGTATTAAATATCGGGGGTAACGAAATTGCAATGCCCATTGACTGGAGCATAGCAGTTGGTGATAGTTCTAGTGGCTGTGACATTGAAATTTTGCCGTTAACCAGCTTGAACGATAGAGGATTTGAAGCACTGTGTTTTAACCCTCTCAGTAGTTTTAGAGTAGAATTTAAAAAAATAGAAATTGTAAATTTTTACAATGACGTCAAATGGTATTTTCCAAAGATGAAAAACAGCCAGCTATTGGCCACTCCGATTAGACAAGGAGACAAGCCAGACTGTGTGTATTTTGTAAAAGAAATATCAAGACAGAATGAAATTATTCAATTGGATAAAATATTATGACACTGAAAGTTGCTTATTTTCAACCTACAATTTTAGCAATCGACGATATACCGGCAGTGGAATTTAGTCGTATGTTGAGTCTGGTCAACGACATGCACTCTAGACCGGAACACGATGATTCAACACATCCAGGACTGAGTATTCGCGGAGGCCAACAGATCCACGTTTATCCCAACCCCATTGGTATCGATGTGTTGTGGTTGGTATATTATCTGGAAACATTGTGCAAAGGATATATGGATATCATTACACAACAATCTGGCAAGGAAGAATTAAAATACTGCAAGCCATTGATTACAAGCATCTGGACCATACGTCAGAAAGAAGGAGACTACCAAGAGATGCACAGTCATCCAGACGGACATCTTAGCGGAAATATCTATATCACAGCTCCCGATATCGATGGCGATATTGCCAATTCGTCAGACGGTCAAATACTATTCCAACTGCCACAAAATAAAGACATTAGAAAATTTGTCATGCAAGATGTATGGAAATACAAGCCTATTCCCGGCACTGTGATAGTATTCCCCAGCCATGTTCCACACACTGTTTATCCTTGGAAAGGCCCAGGTTACAGAACAGTTATGGCATTCGATGCCAAGTTGGTGCCATTGGATTTTGAACCGAAACAATAATTATGAAAATGATACCAATTGGTATACAGATATACCAAAGCACTATATCCGATGAACTTTACAAGTTCTTGTTGGATCAGTACGAAAATCATTTGGAATCATACAACCAATTATATCAAAATGAAAATTATTTTGGCGGTAGAGATTTTGAATTTTTAAAGCCAGCACACAAGCAATTTGTAGAAAATCAACTGTCGAAACATGTGATTGAATATATAGGAAAAAACAATCTAAGATTACTTAATCAGTGGATCAACATTCAAGCACATGACGGATTCCAACCTGTACATAACCATACTGGCATCATTAGTTATGTGATTTATCTTAAAATTCCCGAGTACCTACAAAACTATGAAGGCAAGCGTAGACAGTGTATCGACTATGTGGAAGGTGCTATACAATTTAATTATGGACATGCAAACAGCCTATTTCCGCCACAAGCACTGGTATATCCAGAAGAACGTATGCTATTGATGTTCCCATCTGAAATCACGCACTATGTGTATCCTTTTAGGGACCGCGACAGTTTACGCATATCTATCAGCGGTAATTTTGTAAAGGAAAATTGGAATGGGCAATCTTAAACCAGGTGCAAAATACATATACGAGAGGACAGATGGTGTGACGTATGCCAGAGAATTTGGTGCCGATCCTATCACTAGACAAGCTATAGGTTGGAAATATGACCCTACGGATCCAAATTTTGATCCTAGAACTCGCACTGGTAAACCGTTATACGAACAGATACAGGAAAGTAAGATGTGGGGTGAAATTCATCGCATGGCTGAAACCAATCCCACTTTACAAAAAGCTCTTGATCGTGTTATAATGATATACAAACTGAGCAAAGACAAACTATGAGTGATAAAATTGAACTTAAGGAAAAGTTAGCATTCGTCGATATGAATGTGAGACAGGCATGGGATGAAATGACACCCGAACAACAGAAAAGCCTTAAGAGCGAGTTCTTTATTTTAAATAGATATGTGAGCAGTGCTAAAACTCCAAAGCGCGAAGTACAGGAACATTTTGTATTAACTGTGAATGAGTACTTTAACAAGCATTGGAACAGTTTACAAAAACATCCCAAGTTATTATGGTTGTTGTTGTGCATGTGCAGTTATAACGGAGAAACTGTGTTCTTCCATGAATGGATCGGTAAAAAGAAAACAACCGGTGGCAAGCGAATAAAATTATTAGAAGAATTAATGCCCCATTTGAAACACGACGAGTTGGCAGTATTAGCAAAGATTTCTACAGATAAAGAAATTAAAGAGCTTGCACGAAAATATGGTATGGAAGAAGCTGATATTGCCAAGCGACTGAAATGAAACTAGAAACTGAAAATATTTCGTATCAATGTACCTATTGTGGTAGTAATTTTACTCGAGAAAAAACTCTATTCGTCCATGTTTGTGAGCAAAAACGTCGATCTCTTGCAAAATCAGAAAGGCATGTGGTATTGGCATATGATACATTCAACAAATTTTATAAGTTTGCACAGCCCACAATGTACAAAGACAAGTCGTATGAAGAGTTTGCAAAAAGTCCGTACTACAACGCATTTGTAAAGTTTGGTAGCTTTGTTAGCAATGTAAATCCATTGTATCCCGATCAATTTATTACCTATGTGGTACACAGCGGAGTAAAACTAGATCATTGGTGTAGAGAAGAGTTGTACGAAAAATATGTGATTGACTTGATCAAGACAGAACCAGCAGAAACAGCTCTTCAACGAAGCATCAGTCATATGGTAGCATGGGGAGATGCCAATTCTGCGCCATGGAATCATTATTTTCTATATGTTAGTCTCAGTCGTGCTTGTTTTGATATCAAAGATGGAAAGATTAGTCCTTGGTTGGTGTTGCATAGTGGCAATGGCAAAGCAATGTTACAAAAATTCAACGATGAACAATTGAACGCAGTGGGTGCAATGATTGATCCTCCTTTCTGGGTCCATCGCTTTAAAAAATTGCCAGCGGATGTGGAATTTGTGAAAGAAGTTATTAGAGAATCGGACCTATAATGCCAGATATTGATTTAGATTTTGCCGATAGAACTCAAGCACTAGCTGTGTTAAAACACGTGGATGCCAGTCTCGATAGTACTTTTAAAAAACACAATACCGGCATATATTGTACTTCTATTCCGTACAACCCAATCACTGGAATGAGTACTATAGATTATAAAACTGCTGAAGATCGCGGATATTTTAAAATAGACTTTTTAAATGTCAGTGTGTACGAAGGTGTAAAAAACAAAGAGCATTTGACTAAATTATTGGAGACAGACCCTCTATGGGATCTTTTACTAGAAGACGACTTCGTCAACAAGCTGTTTCACGTGAACGGGCATGGTTCTATATTGCGGCAAATGAAACCCACCTCGATAGAACAACTGGCCGCTGTATTAGCAATGATACGTCCCGCGAAACGTTATCTGATTGGGAAAGAATGGACCACGGTGATGATGGAAGTTTGGACAAAACCGGAGAATGATGACTACTATTTTAAGAAGGCCCACGCAGTTGCGTATGCACACGTGGTGGTTGTACAGATGAACTTAATCTGTGAAAAGTTAACGAACTTTTCTGACGAGTTGAACTGATTTACGTTTTACACGTTTCATAGTTAAATTCATGAGATTCACGACCGGTCCCAATAATACTCTTACATCTTTGCTGTTGAATGTTTTTATACAGTAACTAAACGGGTATATTTGCTCTCTACAGAAAATATTAATGGGGAATTGACGATTGCTTTCCCACCACCAAGTTTCGCCGATGTCTAAAAACACTGTTTTTTCTTCGGGAGTCTTGATGGCGTTTAAATCGTAAAAGCTGGTAACAAACTGATCTTGATTTATTATGATGCCGACATACTCATTTTCACCGTAGTTGATTACGCTGATAAAAGGTAAATTTTGTTCTATATTGTCTCTTAATTTTGCCATAAATACTATTAAAGGTCCTTGCCAAATGCAAAAAATCCAAAGTTATTTATACCCAAACAGAGTCATACTCTTGGCCGATTTGGCAGGATTCACAACGGAGAATACAGTCGTGTACGCAAAAACAATTAAGATTTACAAAGGTGTTGCCAATGTCATTGAGTTTGACATTCAGAACGCTGACCAGAAAAGACTGGACCTAGTTACCACTCCGTCAATAACAAATTTACGATTAAATGTAATGGATTCTAGCGGCAAGGGATTGGCAACTAGTCCGTATACTATCAGCACTACTAGTATCACAGGAATTGGAAAAGTAACTATTCCTGCCGCAGATACTGCCAGTGTAGCACACCAGTTTTTAAAATACAGTGTCACAGCAACTGATTCAAGTACTAACACAATACCACTTTATACAGACAGTAGATTCAATGCAGTTGGTACAATTGAAGTAGTTGGTTCTGCAACACCGGTTACTCGAAGTAGCATTGTTTATGATAAGTTTAGTGGCGAAATTAATTTCATGGGCAATGTTATCAATCATACCAGTGCAATACCAGCTAAATTTTACGAAGCAACACCAACTTCTACCGTAAATTTTGCAATCAGTCTAACTGGATTTGTAGGTAATCTTTATCTCGAAGCAACAGAAGATAGTACAGTGAGTGTAGAGTCATTTCGAAATGCTACACAACTTCAAACATTCTCTAGTACCAGTGCAACTACTCAAACTGTGAATTTTACCGGAACTGTGGGCAAATATAATTACTTTAGAGTGAGTTGGAAATATCCAGACATTTGGCAATTTGGTAGTCAACAAAATGCTCTATTATACTACGGAACGGTTGATACAGTTACAGTTAGCTATTGATCTTAATCAAAAAATCTGTTATACTTAGGCTATGAGCCTAATCTCCGAGACACTCCAAGCACATTTACCTGGCAAGCGTAAACAAACTCCAAGCGGTTGGATTAGCTTTAACGCGGTGTGTTGTGACGACAAAAGACAGCGTGGCGGATTTATTGTCAATGCAGGGGATGCAGTTAGCTATCACTGTTTCAACTGCGGGTTCAAATGCAGTTGGCAACCTGGCAGGCATATCAGTAAGAACATGAATAAATTCATGCGGGATCTTAATATTCCGGATGATATTATTAGTCAGCTGAGGTTGGAAGCACTTAGATTAGACGACAACAACACTACCGAAGTTCGCACAATAATTCCTAAGTTTGATACCAGAGCACTGCCATTAGATTCTAAAAGTTTTGCCGAATGGCAGACATTTCTCAAGATGACTGATGAGGATTATGAAATTCCGTCGGCGTTTTATAATGTAGTAGAATACCTAGCTCGACGAAAAATAGATCCACTTGCTTATCCGTTTTATCATACTAACAAGGTTGGATTTAATAACAGAATTATTATCCCATTCTTATACAAAGGCGAAATTGTAGGTTGGACCGCCCGTGCTGTGAATGATGTTCAACCTAAATATTTGAGTGAGCAACAACCTGGTTATGTGTTTAATTTAGACAATCAACTGGACGATAGAGAGTTCGTGATTGTGAGTGAAGGGCCGTTTGATGCACTAAGTATTGATGGATGTGCATTGCTGGGCGCAGAAATTAAAGACAGTCAGAATTGGTTGCTTAAGCAATTAGGCAAAGAACTAATACTAGTGCCGGACAAGGATCATGAAGGCCCACGTACTGTAGAACAGGCAATCGAATATGGCTGGTCGGTAAGTATGCCAGATTGGCCAGACGGTGTCAAAGATATTAATGATGCTGTCATCAAGCTAGGAAGACTGGCAACATTATGGTTAATCGTAAGTGCTAAAGAATCAAACGCACTGAAAATTAGATTACGAGTAAAACAATGGTTTAAGGAACAACATGAACAAAATACTTGATTTGTTATTGTGGCCATGGCATCGTTGGCAAGATCACAAGATGTATAAGAAAAAACTAGAGGAACTACGGAAAAGAGATCCGTTTATCTACAAATGATCAGTTGGGGAATAAGCGCCAACAGTCACGATGCGGCACTGGCTGTGTTTGCTGACGAAAAACTAGTCTTTGCTAGTCACGCCGAACGATTCAGTGGTGTAAAGAATGATAGAGATCTCAATAAAGAATTAGTTGCCTATGCCAAACGATTTGGAGATCCCGGAAAGGTGTATTGGTATGAACAACCCTTTAAGAAAACACTTAGACAATTATGGGCTGGGCAGGGCTGGAAACGTAGAGACAACGATATCGATATTTACATGGCCCGTTATGAAATCAATGCTCCGATAGAGTATGTTAGTCATCATCATAGTCATGCGGCCGCCGGATATTATACTAGTGGATTCGATGAAGCATGTGTTTTAGTCATAGATGCCATTGGCGAATTTGAAACTATGACTATATGGCAAGGCACTGGAGACAAACTTAAGAAAGTATGGAGTCGAAGTTATCCACACAGTATTGGTTTATTTTATAGTGCAATGACACAGCGTATTGGACTAAAACCCAATGAAGACGAATATATCACTATGGGTATGAGTGCATACGGACGTCATAAAGATTATCTACACGCCATGTATACTGATTTTATACAAGATCCTAATAAATTTAAATTTAAAAAGAACTTGCACAGAGGATGTCAAAACTGGCGTCCAGATTTAACCATTGCAGATAGTTTCGAAATCGCCGCCAGTACTCAACTAATGTATGAACATTTATTCTGTAATGCATTAGAATTGGCACAGAAATTAACCAAAAGTAAAAATTTAGTCCTCATGGGAGGATGTGCGTTAAATTGCTTGGCTAATCGTTACACAGGTAATTATTTTGATAAAACATGGATTATGCCCAACCCAGGAGATGCGGGTAGTGCTATAGGTGCAGTTCTGGCAAAACATCCTACATGGAAGGATTCTACAGATTGGTCCAATAATTTCTTAGGTTACGATATGGGGTATCGTGTGAGCAATGAAGAAATTGTAGAATATATTACACAAAACAAAATTTGTGGACTAGCTCGCGGACGTGCAGAATTTGGACCAAGAGCATTGGGCAATAGAAGTTTATTGGCAGATCCCCGCGGTGAAGATATAAAGGATAAGGTAAATGCAATCAAACAACGACAAGAATTTAGACCTTTTGCTCCGGCGATACTTGAAGAGCTTGTGGATATGTATTTTGATATGCCTCGCGGTTGGGATCGCAGTAGGTATATGCAAGTGGTCGCTCGTTGTAGGCATCCTCAGCTTTATCCTGCTATCACTCACTGTGATGGAACTAGTCGTGTACAAACTGTACCGGATGATGGCAGCCCGTTTAGAAAACTGTTAGAGTTATGGTACAAAGAGACTGGATGCCCTATGCTACTTAATACCAGTTTAAATATCAAAGGCAAACCCATGGTGAACGACCATGCAGATTCAAAAAACTTCGAACGCCATTATGGTGTTAAAGTGTTTAATTAGAAAGTATAATAGCATATGGCACAAAATATAGAATACGGTTATGATGTACAGAAATTGTACTTGGAAATGATGTTGAGTGATGCAACCACCTTTGTGCGTTGCCAATCTATCTTTGATCCCACACTATTTGATCGCAAACTGCAAACCACCGCAGAATTTATGAAAAAGTATGTGGAAGATCACAGCATATTACCTACGATAGATATTATTAATGCGGCAACCAGTCAGAGTTTCAAACCCGCCGAAAATTTAAAAGATGAACACTTTGATTGGTTAATGAGTGACTTTGAAACTTTTATTCGACACAAAGGTCTTGAGCGAGCGATTCTTGAAAGTGCTGATTTGCTGGAGAAAGGTGAGTACGGTCCTGTGGAAGAAAAAATCAAGGCCGCAGTACAAGTAGGCTTGACCAAAGACATGGGCACTGACTATTTCTTAGACCCACGTGCCAGACTCATGCGAATCAAAGACAACAACGGACAAATTTCAACTGGATGGAAAGCCGTCGATGACAAATTGTTTGGTGGTATGAACCGAGGAGAACTTAATATTTTTGCCGGAGGATCTGGTGCTGGTAAATCGTTGTTCTTGGCTAACTTGGGTATCAACTGGGCGTTGCAAGGATTGAATGTGGTATACTTAACGCTGGAACTCAGCGAAGAATTAGTCAGTATGCGCATGGATGCTATGCTAACGGGATTGGCTACTCGCGAGATTTTTAAAAATATCGATGACGTAGAAATGAAGATCAAAATGATTGGTAAGAAAAGCGGAACTTATCAAGTGAAATATATGCCGAGTGGTAAGACTGCAAATGATATTCGTGCATATCTTAAGGAATATGAAATCAAGATGGATCGTAAGGTTGATGTGTTACTGGTTGATTATTTAGATTTGTTAATGCCCATGGGTAAGAAAATCAGTGCTGAAAACTTGTTTGTTAAGGACAAATATGTATCGGAAGAATTGCGCAATTTGGCCATGGAAAAGAAGTGTATTTTTGTAACTGCGGCGCAGTTGAATCGTGGTGCTGTGGAAGAAGTTGAGTTTGATCACAGTCATATTAGCGGCGGATTAAGCAAGATTCAAACAGCGGATAACGTGTTTGGTATTTTTACAAGTCGTGCCATGCGTGAGCGGGGACGCTATCAAATTCAACTGATGAAAACACGTTCAAGCAGTGGTGTTGGGCAGAAGATTGATTTAGAGTTTGATGTTGATAGTTTGCGTATCAGTGACTTGGCAGAAGAAGATGGCTATGGAAATCACAACAGTCAAAGTGCAGGCAGTACACTACTGAACAGTATTAAGCAACGTCAAACGGTAGCACAAGAAGATCCAACAGTGGGTGCGCCGGCACCAAAAGTACGTGCAGAAGTGGCCAGTAGTAAATTAAGAGACTTGTTAAATAATCTACCAACTGACGACTCGTAAATCTTTGTAATTTTAGCCAAAGAGATAAGTATGTATATTATACTGATGACACACCATGGAACTATACCACTTACGCAGTCTAGACGATCCGTTAACAAAAGTTGTTAAAGACGATCCTGTTCGACCACATATTCCTATGGATCAGAGGATCAACGAAGCCGCTGAAATTTTGATACTTCGTGCAGGAGAAGAAATTTTAGCCGCTACCTGTTTGCAATGGCTCAAAGATATTCCCAAAGATGAAGCAGATCTCATCAGCATGGACAAAAGCAAAGATACTGCGGTATTCTACACTATCTGGAGTTACAAACCTGGTGCAGGCGCGGAACTGATCAAACAGGCTGCCGAGTGGATTCTTAAAGAATTTTCGGATGTGAAAGACATTGTTACCCTAAGTCCCCAGACTGAAATGGCCCGTAGATTTCACTTGAAAAACGGGGCTACAGTGCATAAAGAAAACGAAACCTCAGTCAACTATCAGTACTATCATAAAGAATAAAAACGGTTAAATACTAGTTAATAAGGACTGGTATTCATGAGCAAAACCGTACATTCACTAAAATTAGTACCATACGATAGCGTCGACTTAGATAGGCTAACCTATGCTCCGGGCGATGTGGTTTACGATGTAACCAACGGCACCATTCGACTGATGAACGGCGTGACCTTGGGCGGTACCAGCATAATAACTGCTACCAAGTTAATTACTACCTTGTCCGGTTATGTGACTAATGGCGGCCTAACAACAACATTATCAACTTATGATACCATTAGTGCTAGAAATACAGCATTAGCTAACTATACAACCACTACAGCATTGGCCGCAAATTATGTGTCTAATACCGGATTAACAACGGCATTAACCAGTTATGTAACAAGCAGTGGATTGACAACCACGTTGAACAGTTATGTAAGCAGTAGTGGATTGACAACTACATTGGCTGGATATGTGTCCACTGGTAATGCTAAATTTACTGTTACAGGTACTACAGGAACAGCCACAATCAGTGCAAATGCCGGCACATTAACATTTGCCAGCAACAACGGCGTGACCATAGGTGCAAGTGGAACAACCATAACAGTTGGCACCCCGCAAGATTTGCGCACAACAGCAACACCCACATTTGCTGGCGCTGTAATTGGTGGCACCAATATAAGATCATTTGCCATCGCAATGGCAGCGGCAATGGCATAAGGACTAGCATGACATATCAGATACAATTGAGAAGAGATTCGGCAGCTAACTGGACAGCAGTTAATCCCGTATTGGCGGCCGGTGAGCCGGGGTTAGAAACAAACACTGGTCGTATCAAATACGGCGATGGTGTTACACATTGGAACAGTTTGAATTATCCCACACTGTATTCAACACCAACTCCAGCCAGTGCGTTGACAGGTACCACATTACCTCCAAACATTTTAAACAGCAGTCTTACCAGTGTTGGAACACTGGCCAATCTCACAGTGACAAACACCATCATTGGTAGTATAAGTGGCAATGCTGTAACTGCAAACACTGCCACAAACGCAACTTCAGCGCAATCGGCTGTGTCAGCTACCACAGCCGGCACAGCAACTACACTAGCTGGCGGTAGTAATCTTCAACTGGTATATCAAACAGGCACTGGACAAATTGCCTATATAAATTCGCCAGCAGCCTCAACTGCCAATCAATTCTTAAGCAGTAATGGCAGTGTGTTTGCTTGGAGTCAAGTACCCGCGGCAGCCGCTGGCACACTTACAGGCACCACACTTAATTCCACAGTGGTAACTTCCAGTTTGACCAGTGTGGGTACACTGACTAACCTCACAGTGACCAATACCATTACAGGCAGTGTGAGCGGATCCGCAGGCAGTATTGGTGCAGGTAATATTACGGGCACCACATTGGCAAGTGGCGTTATTACCAGCAGTTTGACTACTGTTGGAACTCTAGCCAACCTAATTGCCACCAATGCCACAGTGAACAACAGTTTGGGTGCAAACACCGGTATCACCACAACAGCCACATCTTTTCCCCTGGTAAACACCACAGCTACCACAGTGAACTTTGCAGGAGCGGCCACAACAATCAATATGGGTGCCGCTACTGGCACCACCACAATCAATAACAACATAAGCACTGGCGGCAATATAACATTAACCACTGCTACGCCAACCATTAATTTCAACAATACTGCACCAACAATTGCCACCAATAGTGCCAGTAGTACTGCAACCATATTCAATACCAATGCAACCACAGTTAATGCATTTGGTGCAAGTACAGCAACCACACTGGGCGCCAGTACCGGTACTACCACAATAAACAGTGTAACAATCACTTATCCAAATGTCACAACTGTTAACTACAACGGTGCAAATCCCACATTGGCCACCACATCAACAGGAACTGTGACACTGTTCAACACAACTGCCACTGGAGTCTCAGCATTTGGAGCTGCCACATCCATTGGTATTGGCGCCGCTACTGGCACCACCACAATCAATAATGCCACAGTTACACTGGCCAACGCCACAGCTTTCAACATAAATGGATCCGGTACTCCGACCATTGCATCCACACAAACAACAGTTAATCTGTTTAATGCTACCACAACTACCATAAACTTCGGTGGCGGAACCAGCACTCAATTAAACATGGGTGCCGCCAATGCAGGCACAACAACCATTGCCAGTGCTACTGTTACATTGAGTAACGCAACCTTGAATCTCAACAATGCCGCTCCAACGATTGCAACCACAGCTACAACAGGACCCGCCGCAGTACTGAATACGAATATTTTAAGTGTAAATGCATTCGGTGCCGCCACAGCAGTAGCAATTGGTGCCGCTACTGGTACTACTACAATCAACAATGCCACAGTGACATTGGGCAATGCTACAACTTTAAACATCAATGGTGTAAGTCCAACTGTCGCAAGTTCCAGTACTGGTACATTGACACTATTCAATACCAACTTGTTGACTGTTAACGCATTTGGGGCGGCCACGACCGTGGCTATCGGAGCGTCTACCGGATCAACACAGATCAATAATCCAACGCTGTCCTTGCCCAATGCCACCAGCTTGACCATGAATGGTGCAAGTCCGAGTATTGGTACTACCAGTACTGCCACTGCCAGTGTGTTCAATACTGCCGCACTAACTGGTAACATATTTGGAGCCGCCACATCAGTCAACATTGGAAATACTACTACAGCCGCACAAACAGTCAACATTGCACAGCCAGTACAGGCGCCAGTAGTTATAATATTGGTACAGGTGCGACACTTACAGCAACTACTAAAACACTAAACATTGGTACGAGCGGCGTCAGCGGCTCGACCACAACAATCAATATTGGCAGTAGTTTTGGCACAACCACAACCATTAATGGTGCCAAACTAGCGGCAGGCTCTGCTAGTATTGCCCCACTACTCATGGTATCGGGCACCAACTTGACCACAGCGGCCGCAGGCGCAATTGAATACGACGGTACTGTATTTTATGCAACACCAGCAGCCAGCACAAGAAGTGTGGTGGCCGCAGAACAATTTACAGTGCTAACTACAGCATATTCAGCCACATTGAATCAAACAGGCGCACAAAAACTGTTTAACACCAGTACCACTGGAGCCATCACCTTGCCAGTCGGCCTTTATCAATTTGAATGTCAATTTAACCTGTCTAGCATGAGCAACACCAGTAGTAGTTTTGGGTTTGCTGTGGGCGGCACAGCAACCATTACTTACTATTACTATTGCGAGGCTAACAAATCCGCAAGTTTATCCACAGCTGGTACACCTCATCAAACATTCAGCACAGCGGCCAATACCACACTGGTAGCCAACAGCGCAGGAACTAACGGCATAGCATTCATTAAAGGGTATATCAACATCACAGTGGCAGGCACAATTATCCCGCAATTCAGTTTGTCAGCCGCTGTACAGGCCACAGTAGGTATTGGTTCTTACTTCAAGATATCACCACTAAGTACGGGTAATATTGTAGGTAACTGGTCATAACGCGATAAATATAGCAACGGAGAATTTTTAATGGCAAAGAGTCAAATCAGACAATATGTGTTTACACCAGGTGCTGCCGGAGCAGGCACTATAGAAATACCTGGCAAGTATGACCTACAACAGTTTTTGGTCATAACCAATACCACACGAAACGTAATACTATACAACTTTGCCGACAGTGCATTTGCTGGCACCCAAATATCGTTTACTAGGGCGGCTGATATTGTCAACTACCCCACTGCATTGGATAATGCAGACGGTTATACTCTCATGACCTTGGCTGTCAGCACAGTTGGTATGAGTGCCAGTGATACCATACAGATTTTCTACGAACAGCCGTTCCAGTATGTGCGCAGTCCAGAAATTGGTACAGATGCGTTTGAACGTCAACGTGTGGCCGCTCCACAATCATTGCTAGACGCTGACTTTGAATATGGTATGCAACCTACCAAGTGGTTGACCATCAGTCAAATGCGTAACTACCCAGCAACTTATGAAGTTCCTGGAACTGACCTAGCTGTTACATCAGCTATATCTGATGCCAGTTCAACAACCGGCGGTGCCAATACAGCAGAATCATTAATAACTATTACTACCAGTATTGCTCACGGGTATGCCGTAGGTCAACCGTTTACCATAGTTGGTATGAACAGTGCCTTTACAGGATTCGATCGTGCAGAAGGCACATTCATTGTGTACACCGTTCCTACCACAACAACATTCACTTACATTGCCAAAGGCAAAGTGGGTTTCAACAACGGCGACAGTATCGGTACAGCATTTACACAACTGCGTCAAGCTGGATTTTATTCGGGCTCAAACATCAATGCTGTTATCAACTTAACAGCTAGTGCTACCAATGCAAGCGGCTATTTGATAACATTAAATTCAGTAACGGGCCTTGCTGTCAACAGCCCTATCACGTTTCAATCAGTAACCACCAACTGCATAGCAACCAATGTCAACGGCAACATTTCCATGGGCACCACAGTTGGCATGATTGCAGGCATGCCGCTGGCATTTTCTGGTATAAATTTTGGTGGATTAATTACCGGAACCACGTACTATGTATTAACTGTTGTGGATGCAAGAACTGTGACACTTAGCCTTGTACCCAGCGGCCCACAATTCTTTCCAACCAGCACTGCAATTGGCGGCAACATGTATGTGGTAGGGGGCGGCAGCTTTGGTAACATCATAGCTGGTACACAATATTATATCAGCAGTATCGTAAGCAATCAAGTTTCAATCAGCACCAACATCACGTTTACCACCACAATCACAGCCACCACAGCATTGAACAATGCTGTGCGTTTTGGTACCACAGTGAATATGACTGTGGGCGAATACATCAACATATCGGGCACCACAATTGGTAATTTGCCCGCTGGTTTCTACTATGTGTATGCTATCCTAGACAGCAACTATGCTCAGTTGAGCGTGACGAGCCCAACCAGTTTGAATGGTATGAGTCTGTTGGCCCAAACAACCGCAACAGGCACCATGACTGCTGTGGCAGGACAAAGTGTGCCCTTGACAACTGCCACAGGATATCTATGGGGAGTGGCGGTATGTCCACCCACATTCACATACACAACTCCGGTAAACGCAACACAATTCACGGGCACCACATCTGGAAATGTGCTCACTGTGGGATCCGTGACATTTGGCACCATAGCTGGAGGTCAGGGCCTGTTGGGCGGTGGCGGAGCAGTTCCCAGTAGTACTGGCATTATAGCTCAATTGACTCCCACGGGTGCCAGCGCGGCAGCCAGCCCAACTATTATTTCAGGCGGCGCAGCCGGCACATTCACAGCCACAGTGAGCAGTGTGACAAATATTCAAGTTGGACAGATTGTAACGGGTGTGGGTATAGGTGTTACAGTATTTGTCCAAGCCATAAATGGCACTGTTGTCACTTTGACTCGAGCATTTACCGCAGCCGCATCTGGCACGTATAATTTTTATGCTTCTGGTGGTCTTGGCACTTACAGTATCAGCACTGCCAGTTCATTGTCAGGCACCTTCTTCACAGTGACATCCGGTGCAGTGATCACAGTGAATACCAACAGTCCTCACGGATTTGTTCCTGGTGCCACTATCAATGTGATAACCAGTAGTGAAAATGGATTCAATAACAACACTTTGGCCAACGGTCCATTCTTTGTTGAATCTACGCCAAGTACTACTCAATTCACATACACAGCCCGTGCTCCTGGTGTTATATCAGGCACAATCAGTGGTACACTGTATGCAAGACCAGACAGCTTTTATCAACATAGACCATTTGACGGTGGTGTACAATTGGGTACAGGTTTGCCAGCATATGGTGCGCATGCCATACGTATGAGCAAGAAATACATACGTTATCAATCGGGCAAAAGTATCAACTTCAACACTGGCTTATTAATGGCGCCAAACTACTTTGTACGTAGTGCGATTGCAACAGGCACCAGTTATGTGACAAATTTAAATATTACCAATATCACCACAGGCGGTGTTGCCACAATCACATCCGGTACATATACACAGGGACAGGCCATTGTGGTCAATAGCTTGACACTCAACGGTGCTATTGGATTCACAACAGGCATATATTACTCGTGTACTAGCGGCACTACTACAACCATCACCTTGGCCAATTCGTATGTCAATGCCACGGCGGCCACTCCAGTTCCCATCACAACAGTAACAACTACCGGTGCTGTCAGTGCCAGCAATGTCACTGCCGCGCAAGTTATCACCATAATCACAGACGATGTTGATCATGGATGTCAAATAGGCGCCGGAGTGAATCTACTGGGTGTTGTCACTTCGGGATATAATGGCAATTACACTGTGGCAGGAATCGTAGACGAACGCTCGGTACAATTGATATCTCAAAGAACATTAGGTTCGGCCGGCGGTGTCACTGGAGCTGTGGTCAGCGACCCAGCCTTGATGAGCTTGACCAGTTGGTATGGGGCAACAGTGCGCAGTGGAACATTTGATGAACAAAACGGTGTATTCTGGCAGTTTGATGGCAGTGTCATCAGCGCAGTAAAAAGATCAAGCACATTTCAGCTGGCGGGTACAATTTCGTTGAACACTGGATCTGGACAAGTGATTGGAACTAATACTCGCTTTACTGCTCAGTTGTTTGTGGGCGACCGAGTGGTGATCCGTGGTATGACTTATCATATCACACAAGTGCTGAACGACACACAACTGTTTGTGAACCCGCAATGGCGTGGGGCAGTCAATGTGGCTGGTATCAAATTTACCAAGGTCATTGACTATGTGATTCCACAAAGCCGCTGGAATCTGGATCGTTGCGATGGATCCAATGGAGCTTTTAACCCCAGCGGATATCAAATAAACCCAATCAAGATGCAGATGGTTGCAGTGCAATGGACTTGGTATGGTGCTGGATTTATTGACTGGATGCTACGTGGCCCAGACGGAAAATACATCACTTGCCATCGCTTGCGCAACAACAACTTGAACAATGAAGCATGGATGCGTACCGGTAACATGCCAGTGCGTTATGAAGTATTGAACGAAAGCGCCCGTAGTTTTGTTGTGGGCAGTGTAAATGTCAGTGCAACAGACACTGTGATCCCTTTGAATGATGTCAGCTTGTTTCCTACTCCAGCCGCACTGAACGTGTGTACAGTTTTTGTAGATAACGAATTGATCAATTACACCGGCAAAGTGTATGCTTATTTGATAAGCACACAAGCATCGGGCAACACAGTTACCATGGACAACACCACCAACATGGCAGTGGGTCAGCCCATAGTGTTTATCAACCCCAATGTTTATACCAATATGGGCAACATAGTATTGGGTACCACTTATTACATAGCCAGTGTGAGCGGTGTGACGATTCAGATCAGTACAACCAATGTGAACCCTGCTGGCAATGTCTTTACTCAAGTTAACTATCAACAGTTTCCAGCCAACGGTTATGCCTATGCGCACAGTTTGATTGGTTGCACAAGATCACAATCCATGTCACCGTGGGCCACTGGTGGATACAAAGCATTTACAGCAGGTGCTGCCGCCACACATACACCACAAACTGGAGTGATCTTGGTCAACAACAGTGCCAGCCCAGTCATCAGCCATTGGGGTGCGGCATTTATTGAAGACGGCGGATTTGACTCGGATCGTTCATACATTTTCAACTATCAAGTTACCAACGTGAACATCTCAACCAAGAAAAACACAGCGTTTGCCATTCGACTGGCACCCAGTGTGAGCAATGCGCTGCCTGGGGATCTTGGCAATCGTGAACTGATCAATCGTGCCAGTTTCTTGCTACAACAGCTGGAATCATCATCAGGTACTGGTGGTACCAACGCGGCCATTGTGGTTGAGGGTGTGTTGAATCCCAGCAATTATCCCGCACTCACAAACATACAGTTCAACAGTTTGAGTTCAGCTGTGAACCCAACCGGACA